>ERZ773061.19-NODE-19-length-79672-cov-5.108821_pt1 | contig 79672 bp, 86 predicted proteins | sample MGYA00580627_ERZ773061 | MGnify/ENA primary metagenome ERZ773061 (study PRJEB29015, sample SAMEA2738119) | human oral metagenome | biome: human oral; feature: human-associated habitat; material: saliva | place: China | collected 2223 ...
TTGTTACTTTAATCCCCCCTTTTGTTACTTTAATCCCCCCTTTTGTTACTTTAATAAAAAAATAAAACGCTACAAAGCTTAGAATCACTTAGGTACAAAAATCGTGCGACCCTCCTATAACTATATTAAAACTATGTTAAAACTATGTATAAATAAGTGATTGCCAGTAAAACTATATATATTACATATAGTTAATATACTAACTATAGTTACTTAAGGAGGCTAGATAATCAGTTTAGTTTTGTTTGCACTTTACCCAATCACACTAAAATTAATTTTGCACCCCCAATCCCCCTTTTGTTACTTTATTAGTTTCCGTAGACAGACAAACCACCCTGCCAATCAAAACATAAAACACGACTTCCTGATTAAACATCTTGGAAATAATTATAAAATATGATATAATATAAATAACAAAGGAGAAACGAGACATGTTGTTTGAGAGCCTTGTAAATCATCATAAAAATAAAGAAAGGAGAGATGGCGTGTTTAAAATAAGCGATAAAGAACTAGATGATCTGTTGACACTTGCGGATGATAGAGAATGTGAGAAACTAACAAGGGCGAGAGGGTATGACGACACTCTGAGCATGAAATATCTTGATCTGCGAGGGAAGGACTTATCTGGGAGAAAATTCTGGAACGTAGATTTTGCGAGAACGGATTTGTCAGATGCAAATCTAAATGGCTGTGTGTTTGAGTTTTGTGAGTTTGGTTACACAAATCTTAGTGGTGCTACCATGATTGCCTCTAGGGTTGTTTGTTCAAGATTCAACCATGCGAACTTCAAGCAGGCAGATATTTCGAACAGCTTGTTTATTGATGTTGAGATGCTGTCCTGCGAGTTTGAAAAGACAGGACTTCGTGATTGCAGGACTGATATTCTGTTTATCGAGCCAGAGGTATCACCAATCGCAATTGACTTAACTGGTACAGCGGCTGTCGCAATTCGAACTAAGCTAGAGCGAGAATAATTTTATCAAGATATTGCTTTTTGAAGGCGAATATGACATAATAAATCTTGGGATTAATCGACTGCCAAGTTGCAGGAGGATGTACTGGAACGTCATTGATTGGCATGGTTAATGGCGTTTACTGATGAGTAGCCAAAGGTTGCTCATGAGGGGTATTAGCCCCTCTTTTTTTTGCGTACTATTTAAAATTGGGTTGAACGATATTTAACATTCGCTCGAAATTTTAGTTTTAAGCGATTTTTTATTTACAGACATACAAATACTCAATTTAGTTATAAAAACCTCGCTACGGTCAAATTTTTGGGGTTCTCGTGGCATCTCTGTTGTGATAGTCCACTCCGAAAGTGCGAAAACCGCAATAAATTTTAAAAAATTCACCTGAAAGTGTTTCAAAATTGTTTCAAAAATGGTATAATGGAATTAAGAAAAACAAAGGAGACAAAAATGAGTAAACTTAGAAAGTTAACCAGAGACGATTTTGAAGATACAATGAACAGGCTATATATTTATGGCGGCCCACTTTCAGGATATGATTTTAGCAATCACGACCTCAGAGAGTTAAACATTGGATGTTATACCGAGAAATATATAAACTGCGACTTCTCTAATTCGGATATGACTGATATGGATATGCGAGATATTACTTTTGTTGGATGTAACTTCGTAAACGCAAAACTCGATAGGGTTAATTTCATAAACGCAAGACTGGAATCTTGCAACTTTGAGAACGCAAGCATGATTGGTGCAGAACTCATTAAAGCGACTATTGACGGAACTTCGTTTGACAACGCAAAACTTTCATCTGCGAATTTATCAAATGCCACTTTAGTTAACTCCACGTTTGTTGATGCGGACTTATCGGATTCGAAATTTAACAACACGGTAGTTCGCAGTACGCTATTTATAGACAGTGATGTTTCAAGAGTAGATTTCACATTCACCATGCTCAATGGATATTCGCTAAGCAACCTAAAAGAGGCGAAGAACTTAGATCTCACCTCAAGAGAAATGGCTATAAACTCAAAAGGAAGCCACAAGAAGATAGTTTCATCAAGAAAATAACTAGAGGGGTTACCACCCCTCTTTTTTTAATTTACACATAAGAAAACGACCCTCAGTTACAAGGGTCGTTATTTAGGCATCTGATTAAGAAAAGGCAGCAAGGCCTGATCGACGAAAACAAGAGATAAAAAGATAAAGCCGACAGCGGTAAGCTTAAATTGCTCAATCTTTCTTGCTTTATTTAATTCTTCGTTAATTTCATCTGTGTTATTTGGATCATCAGCAAGCATCTCAAGCACAATGCAAAATAGATACTTAAAGAAAAGATATATACCCAAAATCACGATTATCAAACGTAGTAGTGCGACATACATAGTTATTCTCCTTTGCTTTTAATTATATCATATTCGCCCACTTTTAACAATGTTAGTCAAATACAGAATTTTGTTTTGAAATACCATTAACATTTAATCCTAAAACACGCCTAGCCATATCTTTATACCTAAACGCTATAAAAATCGCCCTACGGTCAAATTTTCGACCCTCTCGTGGCATCTCAGACAGATATGTGGTATGTGCGTTACTCAAGATAATTAGTCAAACTCGATTTTTGCCGAAGAAAATCCCTTTTATGATTGGCAATCGGATTGCATTTATGCCACTAAAGCAAATTCCCCAAAGTTATGTCTTTATTCCAGTCTACGAAAACACAAAGACAGAGCTGTAAAACAACCTCGCAATTTTCGCACACAAGTATTTCATACAATCCAACCAAATTTCTCATCTGCGAAAAACTCCGTTGGTCACCAATAGCGATATTGCAAACGCACAGAGTATCTACCAACAATAAATTAAATCAATCACCAATAAGCGAGATGAACTTTCAAGCACATATCCCCAATCAAGAGAGAGTCATTCACCCCGAAATCCCTTTTACACAAAATCGCATATGAGAAAAATACAAATTCAGCAAGACTGCCTACTGCAATTATTCATATGCGAAAATTATCGCAGCGGGCAACCATAACATTTTCTTAAGCATCCTGATGTGGGCCACAACGCCCACGTCTACTAACCGTCCAATCACCATTCCTTAAAATATTGCCTTTATTCCCCAATCCTTTATGTTTATTCTCAGCACGACCGCTATTCATCAAATCAACAAGGGTCTAATAAAACATAAAAGCTTTACCAATCACTAAACCCATATCATGATTGCATGAAAAAATCTTGTCATCACGCCTAGACATTTCGCATATAAGTATTTTGACCGCCGCAGATAAACGCTATCTCTAAAATTTTCATCTGCGAAAATAATCGTTCGCAGCAAGTTAGGTGTGTAAATGAATTCAGACGACCACGAGGCTAGACGGAAAATACCAGAATCGCAGATGAGAAAAACGCCAACACGTCAAGAACATATAGTGAGCTATTCACCAAAATGCTCATCTGCGAAAGTAATCGTTCGCAAGAGAAAGTTAAGCGGTGGCATTCATAAGTTTTACAAATAGTCAATATAACTCAGAGCTAACACCAATCACACACCTATCCCATATATTCTGATTGGAGATGACGATATGTTACTAAGTCCTATGTCACTCATAGAACCTTAAGCAAAATTCGCATATGGGAAAAATTACAAAAAACTCATCTGCAAAAAAAGTTGTGCAGGGAAGATTAATTGTCGTGTAGGACACCTTACGATAAAGCTCTCTATTTTTCAAACCGATCCGATTGCACAGTAGGCCTCGCCCGAAATTCCTCTGGCAATCACCATTAGGTATATAAAACACATCTAGTATAATTGGTATGGTAAAGGAATAAGTTCTGAGAAAATGCTTGGAGGCAAGACGACCATCTGTGGTTTTCGCACACAAGTATTTTATACAAACCAGCCAAATTTCTCATATGCGAAAACTCTGTGCGCATCTGACTAGCTAACTAGCTATGAGCTTGTGTGTATTAGAATATTCATCTGCGAAAACAATTTAGCCCGTGACGTAATTAATTAAGCGGCGAGCGAGAACAAACCCTACGAGGCACTTAACCCCTCACAAGGAATATTGCCACCAATCACGCCTCTCTCATCTGCAATCTTATTCTCTCCTCTAAGCCCTTATTACTCCCTAGACGATATAAACTATATCTACAACCCTTTTCCCTCTCCTACGCTAAAATTTTCCCGCAAATATTTGATGCTGTCTCTCATGTGTGACACGTTCTTCTGTGAGCCACAACTTCTCGTCTGGGAAAAAGGTTTACTCACCCAATCACCATCTGGCGTATGAACAGACCTAGTGTGATTGGTGTGGTGAAAGAAATGCCTTTTGTAAAAACATCTGCAAGTAAGACACTTACCCGCAATTTCGCACATAAGTATTTTGCATAAGCCAACTAAATTTTTCATCTGCGAAAATAATTTGGCTTATAACGCAATTAATCTAACAACAAATGATAACAAACCCCACGAGGTATTAAATCCCTCACAGAGAGTATTACCGCCAATCATTTATCTATTAATCCATCATAACTATATTCACCCCTCATAACATATGTAATACTACGCATGTGTGAGCAACTATTTCTCTACTTGTAATTTCTCATCTGCGAAAAATGAAAAACCCATACATCCAACCACCCAAAATCTTCTGGCACACAAAAATGGTTAGCGTGATTGGCGTGGTAAAGAAATGAGTTCTGAGAAAACACTCAGAAGCAAGACAACTACCTCTAGTTTTCGCACACAAGTATTTCGGTAAAACGTCAACTCGGAAATTATTCATCTGCGAAAGTAAACCCTCGAAGCCCGCATATCAAAATCTCATCTGCGAGAATAACTTAGCCTGTAGCGAAATTAATCTAACAGCGAATGAAATAAATCCTATAAATCATTATCTCTCCACACAAGAAATATCTCACCCAATCACTCTTACCCTGTATCTAATAAATGCCTTATATACCCATGCGGTTTTAAACCCTATTGTCTCGTATGCGAGAGCAACTCTTTTTATCCAGAAGTTCTCATTGCGTATGAACTCTGTTTAATATGATTGGCGTGGTGAAATATATAATTGCGAACATGACACTTATTCGCACACAAGTATTTTGCATGAGTCAACCAAATTTCTCATATGCGAAAAGATGCATAGGGAAACTATATGTCCTATCTCTACATAACGATTTCTCGTCTGCGAAAACAATCTCCTTTTTAAGCGTCTTTAATTCTAAAAAGATACTACGAGTCCTGCATATGCTTTTAAACCTCATGTAGGGAAGATTTATCCCAATCACTCCCCTTTTAATTTACCCCTTACACTCCTAAGGCTATTCAGACATCACCTCAGCTAATATCTCATATGCGGAAGCCACTCTTTCTTTATCTGAAGATTCTCATCTGCGAAAAACGAAAAAGGTTCAAGGCCGTCTTTGTTCCCTACCCTAATGATAAGTAATGCCTTGTTGAAGTGGGCGTCTACTCGGAGCTTGTTTAACCCAAGAGAGTCTCTGGTTATTTCGAAAAAAAGCCCCACTAGATGTGGAGCGTATCTCTTATTTAAAACGATTAGCTATTTCTTGCTCTTGTTCTTTGGTGATAACTCTTAATGTGATTGGATGTCCTTTCAGATGCTTTCGCAAAAACTCAGTTTGCCATTCGTAGCACAAAACGCTTGTTGGCTCGTTCTTGGTTTTTAATCTTTCGATCAGAGAGTAGTCGCATGTCAGAAACTCATCTACCGAAAAAGGTTTGTGGCCAATCATTGCCAGTATCATATCCCTATACTCGTTATCAGGTATCATGTAATACCTACTGAATAGCTTCGGTGAAAAATGTCTATTCGTGCTTGGGTATAACATCTTCTCTAGTTCTTCCTCTGTGTTGTAAAAAACTATAGCTTCCCCATTAGGACTTTCTGTCGCTTGCTTGTTCATTGCGACAAGACCATATGCCTTCTCGTGTAGTCTCCTTAGCCACGCAATCATTCCCTTCTCTGAATTGATCACCATCTTTGTCTCTAACTCACTTATGTAGTATACAAGATACGAACGCCTGTTCGAAAAATATATACCTGTTATTTTGCTCGGCGTTATCTGCTTATGTGTTCCGTTTGATTTTACGAATTTGCCTGAAAAATAATTTTTCTCATCTGCGAGTCCTGCGACCATTTCTAAAATCTCATCTGCGAATTTCTTATATCTGAAAAAGGTAGTTCCTCCGAGCACGGAGTCGATCACGTTGTCATAGTTTTCTCTGCCGAAGATGTTGCTGCGTTCTTCGAGCTTGATGTTGTCTATCGTGATGTCAGAGGCAAGCATTATCTCTCCTACCCTACCTATCTCCCTATACCTAAGCCTATCTCTATCTGTACTCTTGAACACATGGTTGTTAGTCAGACCCATATAGTGTTTGTAGAGTTCCATATCATACTTCCGTAGATACTCTATACCGAGAGGACTCTTTATTCGCACAGTCTCTCTTTTCTTGTTGATAGTCACTAGCCCGTCACGCTGCATCTTCCGTGTCATATCTCGCTCATATCCCTTTGGTATATTTGCCAGAGATAGTTCGCCACAGACAGCTAGACGGCTCATGATTTTATCGCCAATATTTCTTGTTTCAATTAGCATTTCTTTTTACCCCCATTTCTCGACGAGAATATACCCATGAGCCTAATGCGTATGTTTTGCCCTTGCATTTTACACCACTTTTGCTTAGATTTTCAACACTTTTCTCATTAACGAAAAAAACACCCCTAAAAAGGGGCATTTTCAAGAATTACAAAACGTGCATTTTTCGTTGTTTAAAAATGGGGTAAATTACGGTCTATAGCGGTCGTAATATTGTGTCCTTTTGCTATATACATTTCGGTATAATTAGCGTTATCTAGCTTAGAGTATTGAATAATATGTGAATTATTTACGCCATCATCTTTGATTAAAACATTAATTAAAGCATCTATTGGCTTCTTAATATCAAAATTATCTGTGTCACAAACTTCGGAATCTCCGTCAAAATGATGGATAAAAATAATAGTAAATTTATCCCAAATATTAAAATATCCATGCCTAGATTGATGCTCTGATAATGAATCTTTGATGTAATTTCTTATGGTGTAATCACACATTTGTTCGTATTTCCCTTGTCGCTTTGAATACTTTGGAGTAAGCATTGGGAAACGAAAATATATCAGAGAAGGCGTGATTTTATTTTTAAAAATATCATCACTTGCATTATTTTTAGCGATACTATATGCACTTTTTGACACTTTGTTTTTCTCTAAATAAGATAGTGATTCAAGAGTAATATCTCTACTTTTAGAGAGCAGCATTTCTGTCTCTAAAGCTATTTTGTAAACAGACTCAGCATTGTTTTTGAAGTCGAATTTGCTTATAGAATTTACTCTTGAAAGTTCTGTATAAAGAGCCGTCAAGTCTTTATTTTGTTGCAAAAGCCCCCGCTGAATAGCGGAGACCTTGTGAAGCAGTTCGTCCTGATTATTACTCATTATAATCACCATCCTCATCAATGCTTATATAGTCATTGCTAGGCTTTGCCTTTGGTTTTGCATGAATGTCCTCACTTGATATAACTTCATGGAACATCATTTTAGGTATTCCATTTTCATCTTCACCCGATACAGTAATTATTGAAAATGGTTCTTCTGGGTAAAGTTCATCATCTAATTCGTCTATGGTTTCAGAGTTATTTAGAATATAGTATTCAACTTTATTTTTTCGTTTATATCTCTTTGACAAGAAGTCCATTTTACTTAATAGATCATCATCACAAACAATTATTTCAGAAACAATATTATTATGTTCAAATATAATTTCTGTTGGATAGCGACCTTTTGATACATTGCTATTTTCATCTACATAATGAAGAAGAACCCAAAAGGCATCTATTAATTTCTTATCTGGATCAGAATTGTCTCGTGAGATATATCCACCTTTTTCTGTAATAACTCCCGTCTTTTTAAGCTTATTAATTATAAGCTCACATCTTTTTCGATTAAAAGTTTCATCAGTTTGCATCAGAAACATTGTAATCTGTTCTTTACTCAAACACTCAAACTCATCTAGTAAAGATAGTAATTTTTCACTTCCATCAGGGCAAACAATAATACTAGTTAACATCTTCATTTTGTACCTCACTTAACATGTTTTCATAAACTTTCTTTAGATTTGCTGCATCTGTTGTTATCAATTGATGTTCCCACGGCGAAGCTATAACTTGCATTGGGATGTGATTTGATCCAGCACAAACAATACATTGTCCTTTTGAATATCCCTCAAGATCACGAAGCTCATTGTAATTAAGGTTTATCTTTCCCTTTAAATAAGAGCTTTCACTTTCTTCCATTTTTAGTAGTATTTTGATCTGTGAGTTAGCAATAACGGCACTACCATACTTGCCACCATCAAGAGCAAAGAAGTCGGAAATATCCTGAGTGGAAACACTCATAGCAGCATTATATCCTCTAAGAATTTTAGCCATACGCTGTACAAACTCAGCGGCTTTTGCGTTTCCACCAGCACCAATCAATTGCCAAACCTCATCAATGAATACCATTTTTTGCTCAAGTACATTTTCTTTTATTCTTCCCATGATAAAGTCAAATGCAATAAACATACCAGCAGGAATCATTCTTCCATCAAGAGCAGATAAATCAAAAACAATAAATTTATTATCAAGATCTACATTAGTTCTTCTATTAAAACTCTTTGCTGACCCTGTTGTAAATTTTTGTAAAATCTGCAAGATTCTTTTTGAAATTTCGCTATTCTCTAGTTCTTCATATAAATCTCCGAGTGTTGGCATCTCTTTTAAACCCTTAGATTTATCCATAGGATCAACATATATTGAATCATTATCTTCTGTAATTCCATATCGTGCATAAGCCTTTACGCAGCACGTATCTATGGTTTGTTCTTCGTCATTTTCAAGATCTGGCACAAGCAAACTTATAAATGTGATGATAGTTTGTATCTTGTCAGCAAGGTAAATATTATTCTCTAATATATCTTCTCCTTGCAATATTTTCGCTACTTCATTATCAACTGGTCTAATATCCATTACGTTTATATGGCTTCTTGAAGCTGCTGAAATTTTTACAAATGATCCCTGAACACCCCTACACGCTCTCGTAAACTCATGTGCTTTTAGTGGTGCAATAATGAAACACTGTGTTCCAGTCGCTCTCATTCTTAATGCTAAAACTGACTGTAGATATGTTTTACCAGCACCAGATGTTCCAAGAATAACCGTATTACCATTAGCATAAGCTTTTCTATCAAACGGATTAATAATACATAATGTTCCGTTTAGCGTGTCTGTTCCAATCATAAATCCACCCTCATCAGTCATGTCAGCAGATACGAATGGAAACGACGATGCTACACCTAATGTCATGATATTTCTTTTGCCTTTATCAAACAGTTTTGGACTTAATTGGAGCAATGGTAACGAACTATACATAGCCTCTTCTTGTAAATATGGAAGAGTTAATAGAGTTATTTCTTGTGCCTTAAGACTCTCCATAAGTTCTTCTCGCCTATCCATAAGACTCTCATATCTATCATCAGACAAAGTAATCATGGTAGTTATATAGAATGGTTCTTCTCCATTATTATTGATTGCCTTCTTGATATACATTGCAGATGACAAAGCATTTTCTGTCTGCTCATAGTCCATTTGAGTTTCGTTTTTCTCGGATAACTTAACCCCAGTAAACTTAATTCCACTTGATGTTTTTTGTAGCATCTTATTCTTTGGAATCTTATGTAGGAATATATCTACCGACTCTCCTGCTTTCAATTTGAATATATGTTCAAACCAACCAGCCCATACATCACTAGGATAACCGCTACTAGGAACAAGCAAATATGTATAATATCTACCATCAATAACAACACAGTCTGACGGTGAAACATCTATGCCTGTTGGCGCAATTAAACTATCAATTGGTGGCTTTGCATCATCAGCTTCCATAACAGTCTTTGTGTCACTATATAGTCTTTGAACTCTTTCTTTAAAGCTAACCTTTTGACTTGTTCTTGGATTTAAGAACTTATAAAGCAGCTCACTTGTAGACCATATTTCCTGTGAACTTGCGTTTGGAGAGTGAAGACTTTCACCAATCATATTTACTATATTCCCCATTTTCATGAAGTATGATTTTACAACTTCTGTTTTCTTTGCAAGTTCCATTGATATATCTTGCAAGTCTGTAGCTCTATTTATACCAGTTTCATCATAAGAAATAATCAAGTAAAATTTCTTTGCTATAGTTCCTGACATATGTAGCGCTCTTAATAGATTTACATAGTTTTTTACTAGTGGTTCTACAGCATAATCGTCTTCGTTTTTATACCTATCTTCTACTTGTTTTATAAGTAAAGATGGGTCGCTATTTTCTGTCATGATCTTAATCTGGATGTTGATTGGTGCAATCATGAGCCATTGAGCAAAGTTGAATATAACTCGATCTTTGTCCTTTATTGGTCTTGTATCAAAGTTTATTGGTAGGACTTCTAGTATTTTAATATACCGATCATCCTTGGTAATAATCATTCCATTCTCTATGCTTTTCACATTGATAAAGTCTTGCGTGGAACGGAATATAGACATATCTGGAAGATACCCCGATAGCCCTAATGAATTAACTATACCCATTTATATACCTGCCACTCAAAATGCGCTTATACTCAAACACATCGAGAAATTGAAGTCCTCACGGGTACTTCTTACTGTTTCAATGTGTATGCTTTTGTACTAAATAAATTTAGATACTACTCACAAGTTCTTGTACACTCCACAGTCGTAAATTCCTGCGATAGCCCGCAGTACATGCTTACGCTTGCTTTTATTATGCAACTTCGTAAGTTAAAGCATCTTTTAGATTAAGAGCAGCATTAAGATCCCTATCCTCGATATAGCCACAATTACAACGGTAAATTCTATCTGAAAGCTTCAAATCCTTCTTGATAGCACCACAGCAGTGACATATTTTAGATGATGGAAACCATTTGTCTACGACTCTTAATTCAATACCGTTTTGATCACACTTAGCTTTGAGCTTAGTTCTAAATTCATAGAACTTTTGTGATGCAATGGCTTTTGATAGATGCCTGTTCTTCATCATTCCTGATATATTTAAATCTTCAATAGTTATATAAGATGGCTTGGTTTTCACTATCTCAGCTATTGATTTATTGATATAGTCAGTACGAATATTATTTATTCTATGATGAAGTTTCTGTACCTTGAGCTTTTGTTTTTGTATATTCTTTTGAGTGGACTCTCCTTTCTTTAAACTCTCATATTTGCGTGAGAGGCATCTTTGCTCTCTACGCAATTTCTTTTCCAATTTTTTAATTTTTACTGACTTATTGATGTTTTTATAGGTTTTACCATCAGAAACAATCGCAAAGTCCTTTAAACCTAAGTCAATTCCTATACCGTCATTGCTATTATTAGTAATCTTAACGTCAGGAATCTCCACAAGAACCGACACATAATATCTACCTGCTTTTATGGATATTGTACCGCTTTTGATTTTTCATCCATCTTTAGTTGTTGGTATATAGCCTTTTTCTTTAATGCGTACCCAACCTAAAGTTGGAATGTTTATCCTATGTCTTTCGCATCTACAATCCTTAGGATTATTTTTTACAAAATACATTTTTACATCAGATTTACCTTTCTTTTTAAAATTAGGGAAAGCCACTTTGATGTTTGAAAAATCTCCTAAATGCAGTATATCCATCTTCAATAGACTTTTTCACAGCTTTTGAATACACTTCTTTAATCCATGCTTTTTCAGGATTATTAGGAATGTACTCATTATTGAGCCATACGCTAAAATCCTTGCCAGACATAAACTTTTCACCTTTATTGTGTAAAGCTTTGTTGTGACCAATATAGAAGTTGTAAACATATCTACAAACGCCGATAGTCTTATTAATCTTGTTTCTTTGTTCGGCTGTCGGATTTATTTCTGTTTTGAAGCTCTTTAGCAGTTTTCTCACCCCTTTCTATTTGTTTTATACTTTTTGACACATTTAATCACTATTGACAATAATTTTGATTACTTAAAGTTTCTCCTTTTTATAATAAAAAAAGCGGGATAGCCCGCCATAAAATTAACCTTCATATCCATCACCGAACATTTCTTCGATTTTGTCAGCTACATCAAAGAACTTTTTATACTTCTTTTCTGAACCACTGATTTTGAAATTAGATAGCGGATGTCTTTGACCAAATGGTCCAAAAATTACAATTGACAGCTTGGTTATGGCTGAATCTCTATGCCTATAATATGTTGGTGTAGGCATTTCTGATTCTTTGATTAATAGTGGATAATCCTTTACTTCTTTATTAATAAAGGCGTTATATAGCAAATCATAACTAGGTTTATCTAAAGCCTTTAGAGCTTTCATTCCAGCATCAATGATGTTAGAAAAGTTTTTACATTGTTCAATTTCAGATGTTGTGCAAAAAGCCTTAAGCTTGTTTGAACGATAAATAATGTCGTTATCAATATCTGGAAGAGCTAATAGAATGTCAATGTTATCATCTATCTTTTTTGATCTATCCAGCCCAATCAGATCCATTGAGTACAAAACCTTCTCGTTTACTATATCGTTCTTCAAAGCCCTATAGGTTTGAAGAAGCTTCTTGGTAGTCCAAAAGTAAACTCCATCTTTTTCGTGTTCATCTTCTACTTTTTTTATAGCCTTGAACAAATCTACTGTATTATCAATGTTACTCATTATACCTCCTTGTTTGAGAATTATATGAGAATATTATACAGCATTAAACAATAAAGTCAATTCAGAGCATAAAAAAAACGCAGCTATTACTGCGTTTCCTTTTTCATATCTAACAAAAAGTCATCTAATCCTTTTTGTTTCTTATCCCATGTTAACTGGATGTATTCTAGCCTAAAATCTGATAGCAGACGTTTCATTTTGATAAGGGCCTTCTTAACATATTCGTTATCATAAAAATCCATATCAAACGCTATCTCAACAGTTTTTAGACCACGCTCTTTTAGCTGTGGAATAATAGCTTCTAGGTGATTTATAGCGTTCACACCTGGTATAGCCAGAACAGGAACATTCAGATATTTATTAATTATATCTCCCTTTAGAGGTCCTTCCGTAAGAATTACCTTCTTGACCGTAGACATATCTGAATACTCTTTAGTTGCAAAATGCACAAATGTTTTAGCACTCGCACCGCTCTGCCTGCCAGATGATGATAGTGTTAAGTATTTAGGCTTTCCGCTGTCTAACCTAACCTGAAACGCAAGTATTTGTCCTTTGGCGTTTTTGACAGGAATAAGTATTCCGTTGCCATATGATACTAAAGTCCAGTTATCTTGATCGTCCTGATAGAACCCAGGCACTCCTTTAAGATTGCATCCTTTAAAGAGTAATGAGGAAGCAATTCCAGCAAGATTAGCCTTAGGAAAACTCTTAAAGCCATATGCTTCAATATCCTCATCTGTTAATCCTCTTTTATGCAAACTCTTTCTGTGAGCGTTTGTAAGCTCTAACATATCTAAGAGATTTTTATATGTATAATCTCTTGGTTCAATGGGAGCTAACTCATATTCTTTAGCTGGTGGAAGAACGAACTCTCTTTCTTTTCGTAAATCTTGCCAGCCCTCAACCACTTCTTCTGTGTTGTAGAATTTATCAAGATCTTTCTTTGCATTTTTGCGTTTTTCTTTCTTGTTGATTCCCTCAATATTTCTAAAAAACGCCCATGCATCAAGAACTCCTCCACCTATTGATCCACACTTCGGGCAATTAAATACCTCTCGGTTTAAATCAAAATGCAGAGTTTTCTTTCCACCACATACAGGGCAATCCATATCCCCGCTAGTCTTTTTAAGCTTAACTGGTAAGCCTAGATCATGGATAACATCAACCATTGATATATTATCCATATTACACCTCCTTTTAATAATAAAAGGCGGTATTTAAACCGCCATTATATTACTTGTTCTTTGCAATGATAACTTTAGCAGCCTCAACTACCTCTGGAGTTACTTGCTTAGCCATGTTTGGTCTAAGCAAAGTTTCTTCAAAGCCAGCATAATCTTCTATCGCTTCACCAAGAGTCTTTCCCTCAAGATTAGCGATCTTTACACCAGCATTTTTTGATGCCTTGATTGGTGTAGCAAGTGCTTCTTCGAGAGTCATCCCACTCTCCTCTGCCGATTCTTCCTTAGCTTTTTCGTCAGTTTTTGGCTCTTCAACTTCTGCATCCTTGCATGCTGCCTCCATTAGATCTGCAATTTCATCATCACTGATCTGCTGTGGCTCTTCTTTAACAGGAACTTCGTCTTTAACCTCGACCTTTTCTACTTTCTTAGAAGATTTAGCACGCTTCTTTGGCTCAGCCTTATCTTCTTTTGGAGCTGGTTCATCTGGATCAATATCCAAAAGCATCTCGATTTCACACCCGAATCCAGCTCTTGATAGGGCCTTGCCAAGTGCAACTGTTTCAGCAGCCTGAATAGAACTTGTGAAGCTACCAGCATCATCTTTAGATGCTACAACTCCATATTCCCATGTTGAAATAGGATGCTCATCATTCTTGTCTGCGAAAACCTCCGCATTAAAGATTGCGACATAAGGATTGCCATTCTCTATCCTAGTAATACGGAATCTTCCGTTTGGATAAAGAAGTCTGAACCAGAAAATCTTTGCCGCTGTTGGCAGATATTTCTTCTGCTCACCATTAGCACCGATTACTGGATCGCCATAGCAATCAAAAGACTCCTTGACGTAATCAAAAGGATTAAATCCTTCAATCTTGTTTAGCAGATATGTCTGCTTTTCTGTTTTCTTTGTCATTTTTCTTCTCCTTTTTACTTCATACTTGTTTCCATCATGAAACCTTTAAATTCTTTGGAAGAACCATTAAAGCTCTTGCCTTTTCGCTTTGCTATTCTAGCAAGTTCGCTATCTGTTTCTGATAGTGACGCCTCAAGTAGTCTTGCGAACTCAGAGTCCGCATTTCTGTTCGCTTCGATCTTCTTCATAAAGTCTCTTTTTTTCATTTTTATTCTCCTTTTAATAATAAAAAAAACGAGCATATGCCCGCAACAATATATATATTTATAAAATTTGCAAATACTTCTTAAGCAGACTATAAAAGCAAACTCTATATGTGAATATTATACCTTAGTTATCATTATAAAGCAATAAACATTTAGATAGATTCGCAGATGAATAATTTACGAGCGTATCAAGTTATCTATTTCCCAAAATACTTGTGTGCGAAAATGGATGGAAAAAATACTTGTCTGCGGAAACACGATTCGCAGATGAATATTCCTTATTTAAGCAAGACCTTTATCTACATGGCTAATTACACCTAAACACCATAAAAACCTCGCTATGGCTAAATTCCCCACGATTTCGGGCATAATAAAAGGGGCTTATCGCCCCTAGTTTGCATAAGAATCTGGTGTAATTCCAGAATCATCTTTTACAGATATATCTAATGATTGTGTTGATAGCGTTAGCTTAATAGTTCCAGACTTGTATGTTGCAAATGTTTGGCCACAATGCTTATATAACAGATCCATACAGCCTCTGCTTGGAGATGTGTTAGCATTATCCTTTGGCGCTGACGAGGAAATAATAGCATACTGAGGTTTCCATGTTGCAATCACATTTTCAGGTGGAGTTAACATGCCGCTCCCCTCAACAAGATACGCAGCAACTGCTTGGTATTTACCTTTTAGCCTTTGCATGTCTTTCTTTGTAGCATTTCCACCAAGCACAATCCTTTTATCTCCAAGAGATACTACACATATAGCGCTATCCCCATATTTAGGCTTAATAACATCAATTGAGATGCCATTTCCGAGGTCTATAGTCTGATTATTTGCCTGTTCAGCCTTTTTAGAGGCCTTTTTAAAAGCCTTAAATCCATCACTTTTATCCTTCTTGCCATATATAGTTTTCTTTACTTTAAAGTTATTATAAACCTCTGGCAAACCACCAATAAACTCTGGAGAAGTATTAGTGCTAACCACATATTCAAGTTCTCCATCATTAACAACAGATTTTAGATATGTTGTCGTAGCTGATCCGCTTCCTCCATCAATTAGAGCTTCGTTGTCACCGTTTTTAATGAGAACGGCTGCTCCTTGTCCTACATTAATGATATGTATATCTGCTGTTGCGTTATCAACTATCTGATTGCCTTCTGCATCAACATTTTTCTTGTCGGCCCTTTGGTGAATAATCTCTCCTGTTTGCAAGCGTTCTCGCTCTAGCTGTCTTTCATTAAGGATATTTTTTATGAAAGCACCAGCGCTTATCATTAAGAGAAAAACAATTACACCAATCACAGCCCTCATTCTTTTTTGCTTTTTGGAAAGCCTTTTCTTCCTTTTAGTTGCTCCACCTTCGCCTGTATTTAATAGAGCATTTTTATGATGGCTTGCACTAGAAAAACGCTCCTTTTTTCTTCTTTTTCTTTTCATAATAACCTCCGATACGGCGATTATAACATACTTTGTCTCTTTAGCCAAATGTGATATAATAAGGAAAAACTGGAGGTATTTATGAATAAAAAGAGCATATTATCAATTGGACTTATATGTGCGCTAAGCTTTGGAATAACAGCTTGTGGCAAAGAGAAACAAGATATAGGAAAGATAGACACAGTAAAAACAGAAAAGAGCAAATCAGATGTTTCTGATAAGCCATTTCAAGGAACAGAAAATAATACGGGCTATAAGATGCTCAAAATGGACGATTGTTATGCTGGATATAGCATGCCTTATCCACGAAAATTCACCAAAGAAGTGTATGCAGCCAATCTTATAAAACTTACCGAACCAAGCACAAATACGACAATATATATTGAACACTCAATGAACGATACGGATATTGAATCGTCAGATGGCGAATCTGGTTATAGCAATATAGGCACTGTAAAAACTCTATTAGCACCGAAGATTGCATATGAAGATTTTGTTATAAATAACACCACATACAAGAGATATATTGATCAGAGTGTCGAGAAGCCAAATAGCGGTTCAGAAGTAAGTAAAAAAGACCTGCTTTTGTCAGTAGAGGACTACCCAAAACTGAACTTGCTGCAAGGCAAGCAAACGACAAGAAACGCTAGTGTATCAGAAAGGCGATATTACATTCAGTATAAAAATGTCGCAACATCTATATCAATGATAACCTCATCTGATAATTTTGAAAAAGAAAAAGCTGTTGTTGATTATATGGTAAAGAATATATCAGGTATTAATGAGTCATTTAAAGATACAAGGAAAGTAGAGATCACAAAAGGATTTTCTTTAAAATTACCTAATCAGTTCAAGCAGTATACAATAGGGGATAAAGAGTTAGGTAGCGGAACTATGTATCAAATTCCTGCTGATAGCCAAAGTTCTTTAGCTGGAGCGTTTATTGATGTTTTTGATGTTGGCAAGAAATATACGATCAAGAAGTATGAGTCTGGCAACATTTATTTCTCTGATTCGTTTCCGACAGAAGCCCCAAATATGAGCAATTATGACTCTACTAATGGCGTTAGCGAGGAGACCGCAAGCATCTACACAGAGGTATTAAAAGGCAAAGTAAAGATGTCTCCAACAAGAATAAGTAATATAACAATATATAGAACTGGACTTAGGGGTAGTAGATTGCTTGAACATCAGACTGCATGGGTAACAGAAGCCTTCACAGTTGGAGAAGGCAGAAACAAAAAACTTGTAGTGTTTGGGTATAATATTGCTAGATATAACGAGATGAAAAACGTGTTTGAAAAAGCCCTATAATGCTTGGAATTATACATGAAATATGATATAATATAAGTATAAGGAGAGAAAAAATTATGACTAAGAGAGACGGTAAATTTGACAACGGGAACTTGCAGTTCTGGTGCAAGAAAACACAAAAAAGCCTTATCGAAGTGACAGGGCAGTTTGATATAGACAAGATTGGCGTTGGATTTAGAATGTTTAATCAGCAAGCAGAAAAGGGAAACAGAGTAACATCAAGTATTGATTTTTACTTTGATATGGCTGCAATGGAAGTCCTTTGCCGAGATATTCTATCTGGGAATATAGCCAAAATGATCACTGCAAGCAAGAAAGCTGCACAGGAAAGCGGAAGCAAATTTCCTAAACCAGTTAGAGAGTTTAAGGGCGGATCTAAAAAGACCATGAAAGCAAGGATATTGACTATAAGCGCTGGTAATTCACAGCCATTTATAATAACAGCGTATGATGGTCCAGCTAAGATAAACGAAACTACAGGGGGAGTTGTTCCAGATTACAAATACAATGAGGCTGAACAAAGAATAATGATTGGCCTATCTGGTGACGACCTAAAGCAATTTGCAGTAATGGGCCTTAGAGCAATTGATTTTTACTACGATCATTACTTTGGCAGAATAGACCCAGATAGAGATAGGAGATAAAAGATGTATAAGTTGATAACTTATCGTTCAAGGCGATTAGAGTCAAATTATTCAGAAAAACTACCCACGGGTTCAATGCTCGTGGGTTCTTTCAATGAAATAATCGAAGAAATAGAAGACGAGCCTGAACGCAAACTAACAAGAAAAGAAAGAAAGGCACAGAAGAAAAAGCTTAAAGAGTACGAGGCTCAAAGCAATGTAAAGACATACATTATTGATGGCGAAGAAGTGGAAGAAGGAGACCTCACAGAAGAGGAGCTTGCAAGCATAAAAGCCTCTGAGATGATCAATAAAGATAGTTTTTATGATGCACTAGAGCCACTTGATAATGGCGAATATACAACAGTAAAGCGGAGAGATAAGAAGATGCTTGTTGTTCTCGGAGGGGCGTTTGGTGCAATATTAGTTGTTGCAATAGCGGCCATAGCTTTAGTTAATATGGGAGGTGGGATTTAATTGATTGTAGTATATGCAGAAAAAGAAGATATGGGAATAAAATTTGCCGCTGCTCTTGGCGGTTTTAACTATAACGGTACTCATATAAATACGGATAACTTATCTAAATATCAAGATGATATTAAGAAGAATCTATCTAGTAAAAATGGATATATTTCTACTAAATACGAAGGGAAAGAATATAAGATAACGTGGGGCTGGGGTCATTTTGGTACACTAAAAGACATTAAGGATTATGAGCCAGAATATGACAAATGGTATAAGATTCCATTACCATATATTCCAACCAAATTTGAGAGCAAAAGAAGGCTTAATAACAACCCAGATCCTAAAGCAAGAGAGCGTTTCAGGAAAAGAGATGATAGACAGTTTGAATTAGTAAAGAAGATATTCAACGATCCAAGTACGGAATTCATTATAAACGCTACCGACTGGGAGCGTGAAGGAGAGTTGATATTTGCATATGTGTATGATCTAACTGGTACAACCAAGCCATATTTAAGGCTCAGAAACAATGCCAAAACAGAGAAACAGATAAGGAAAGACTTTAAAAATCTCGTAAATTCAACAGAAAATTATCCATTCGTACTCGCAGCTAGAGCTAGAAGTATTGCCGACTGGGTTATTGGCATGAATCTCACTATTGCGGCCACATTATATTTATCAAAGGATAGAGGGCTGCTTAATGTTGGAAGAGTGTTTACCCCTACATTAGCTCTTATTGTTAATAGGGAAAATGAAATTCGCAACTTTAAACCAGAGACAACTTTCGGTGTTTCTGCCGAATTTACTCTTCCAGACGGGAACAAATATACTGGTACACTGCAACAAGAGGAAAACTTCAAAAAGAAGGAGCTTGCAGAGGATCTAATAAAGGATTTGGATAAGAATGGCGTGATTACAAGCGTTGAAACAAAGCTTGAAAAGAAAAATCCACCGCTGTTATATGACACAACAGCATTGCAAGTAGACGCTAACAACTACTATGGATTTACACTTGATCAGACTCTTAAGATAGCACAATCGCTATATGAACATGGATTTATAACATATCCAAGAGTTGACTCAACTTACCTAACAGAAGATAAAAAGCTTGAAGTTCCGCTTCTGCTTGAAGCAATCATAGACAGCAGATTTCCACAGTATAAAGGTAGAGTTAAAACCAACATGCCAGATAGATATTTTAACGACTCGAAAGTAAGTGGCCATGATGCAATCATAATTACAGATTTAACGCCATCAGGACTTGATGAGAAGCAAGAAAAGATTTACGACCTTATTTGCCGAAGGATGCTAATGACAGTTTGTCCGAGCATGGAAACTCAAAAAACAGTAGTAACGACTATGGTTGGCAGCGAAGAGTTTAAGACTAATGGAACAATATTGAAGCAATTAGGGTTTATGGCACTTAATGTAAAGCAGCGTAGCGTGAATAATTCTGAACTGCCAAATAGTATAGCTGAACAAGCAAAAACTACTGGCGAATATAGCGTTTACGAGCAAACTTCAACTCCACCTATTAGGTATACAGAGGCGACACTTATCACAGCCATGAAAAATTGCGGTCGCAAGATGGAAGATGAAACGGCTAGAGAATACCTTAAGAAAAGCGAGGGAATTGGTAGACCGTCAACGAGGGCCTCAATCATGGAGAGACTTATAAACATGAACTTTGTTGAACGAAAGAAAAGCACAATTTATCCTACAGATAAGGGAATATCCGCAATAGAGTCTATTACAATAGATGATATTAAGTCTCCAATACTTACCGCAAGATGGGAACAAGAACTTGATGAAATAGAAAATTCAACGCCTAAAGAGTGTGTTTCTAAGCTGAGGGCGTTCCTTTTAAGCATTAATCAAAAAGCCACAGAGTGGTGTAATGAAATGGAGAAAAATAAAGTAACTCAAATATCTACAAACAATGTTGAGATGGATATTAACTGCCCTGTTTGCGGGAAGAAAATGCTTAACTTTAAAGATGGATATGTATGTAGTGGCTACAAAGAAGGTTGTGCATTTAGAGTTCCAAAGAAGTTTATAGGTAAAAATATAAGCGAAGCTGTTCTAAAGGAGCTTGTAACAAAAGGCAAGACAAAAGAAATTTCAGGATTCAAGAGTAAATCAGGAAATTCATTCTCAGCTATGCTAAAGCTTATAAAGGCTCACGAATGTATATCTTGCGGAGCAGTCCAATCAAATAATCCCGCTGGTTGTTATAAGTGCGGAGGAAAGTTAAAAGAGTCTGAAACACAACTAACTATAGGTCTTGAGTTCTCAGAAAAGAAAAGAGGTAAAAAATGAAGAAAATAAAAGAATTGTTTAGTTATGGCGAATACGACATTCCAATATCTGTAGCAGAAAATGCGATAAAGTTCTATAAAATAGGACTAATAATAGCTGGTGCTGGAGGTATCTTAAACCTTATATTAGCTAATATATGGGGAATAATCATTAGTATACTTGTTGGAATTGGAGTAGGCCTTATTGGATATTTAAGAATATTATCAATCAGCCGAGTAGGATATAGAGAGATAGTTGGTGTATGCGAAGCATATGAGAAGCCAATCATAGATATATCCATCAAGAAGAAAGGGCCTACAATTAAAAGCTTTCTTGTTAAATCACGAGACGATAAAACATATAGAATACCTTATTATAAAGAAAACCATCTAATAGACGAAGGCTCTGAGGTAATCATATATGTTAGAGAAGATGAGAGAGAATTTATTGGCAGTGATGGTTATATAAACTTTAATACAATATTAGGCTATGAGGCCGTTGGAAAGGCAAAAGACTATGAATAAAACAGAAAACGATATGAGCTTATATTTAGAGGAAAATAAAATATTTGTTTTAGACACAAATGTTTTACTACAAGATCCAACAGCAATTCTAAACTTCAAAGACAATACAGTTGTCATACCACTAACTGTAATTGAAGAACTTGATCGCAAGAAAACGGATAAAAACCCAGAACTTGCAAAAGCTGCTAGAGACATAATAAGAAGGCTCGAACTATTAAGCAATGAAGGAGATATTAATATCGGAGTTGGATTGCCAAATCACGGTCTCATAAAAGTTGAAACGAATATAGATAAAACTATGCCTTTATTAACTAGTGATGCAAGCATAAATGATAACAAAATTTTGGCTGCTGTTAGTTATGTAAGACATAGTGTAGCAGCGGAAGGTCTTTCAACTCCAGTTGTTTTTGTTACTAGAGATCTAAATCTGAGACTGAAAGCGAGAGTTGCTGGCTTCCAAGCAGAGGACTATAAAAGCGAACAAGTGCCAGAGCAATTATATACAGGAAGAACTACTGAAACTGCCGAATATCCAAACCAGTTCATTGAGAGTAATGGTGCATTAAAAAGATATGTTAATGGCGTAGAACAACCGCTTAGACACAAAAGCAGAAAACCACTAGGAGTAACGCCAAGAAATAACGGACAGTATTTTATGCAAGAGGCCCTCTTATCTTCCGCAGATATTGCACCAGCAGTTATCATCATAGGTGCAGCAGGAACAGCTAAGACATTCTACAGCCTAGCCTGTGGTTTAAGCGAAGTTATCAATGGCAAATATGATAAAGTGCTTGTTTGTAGACCTAACTCTGGATTTGACGGTGATATTGGCTTCCTTCCTGGCGACGAAAAGAAAAAGGTATCAGGACTAATGAGACCAATCATGGATAATCTTGATGTCTTACTTAAAAACTGGCAAGATCCAAAAGGGGATAATGGGAAGAAAGAAAGGCGATTAACCTCCGAGAAGAATCGTTTAAAGAACCTTGAAAAGAAAAGAGATAGTCAGTATACACCTAAAAATCAAAAGAAAAAGCTAAAGAAGCAGATAAACGAACTACATTCGGCTATCGTTAAGCTAGAAAAGGAAATTAATGCAGCGACTAAATCTTTATCAAAAGAGCAAATAAGAGGAATGATTGAAACCGAGTCTTTGACATTCATCAGAGGAAGGTCTTTAACAAACACTTATCTTATTATTGATGAGGCTCAAAACCTTACCGTAACGCAAGCAAAAGGAATTCTAACTAGAGCTGGTAAAGGAACAAAGATTGTACTATGTGGCGACCCAGAGCAGATCGATAAAACCTATATAGATAAACGAACAAATGGATTATCTTATATCATGGATAAGATGAAAGAAAGCCCTTTAGCTTGGCAGATAACAATGTTGCAATCTGAGTGCGAGCGATCGGCATTAGCAAACGAAGCAGCTAAATTACTGTAATTTAAATAGCGGGATAACCCGCTATTTTTTATACATTTTTTACTTTCCTCTCAATAGTGCATATAGTATCGTTGTGCCATCCTCCATGAGCAACTAATAAGACTCTTTCAATTTCAAATTCATATTTCATGCCAATACCACCACTATTCCAGCCAAATGATATAACCTTTCCTCCAACCTTTACAATCCTAGAGATTTCCTTTTTTTGATTACTCCAGAATGTAGATTGTGTTGTTTTGTTTGATACTTCAAGCCCTACGTTCTTATAGCACTCGCTTATTTGTCTAGGCGAATATGGTGGGTCGTAAAGAACTCCATCAACAGAGCAATCACTAAATGTTTTAAGGAAATCCAGTGCATCCATATGGTAGTCAGTATCAAACTCAGGGTTTAAATCGTTAGTGACTGATGCAATCTTATTCTTGTTTGCGAAAGGGTCAATCCATAATAAGTCGTTATCAACTTCTTCTTTTAACATTTTCTTGATTCGTTATCAACTTCTTCTTTTAACATTTTCTTGATTGGGTATATATCAAATGTGTTTTTATTTGGCATACCCCATGCCCTTTCTAGTTTTATATCGTTCATATTTTCTCCTTTTCTATGCTTATATTATATCATATTCAGAGACTATTTCAAAGGTTCGGTACTTTACTTATCTGTAATTCGTATTTTCGCAGATGAGTATTTTATTGATAACGCTATTTCGCAAATTATTCATCTGCGAAAATCTATTTGCTAAATATTTACGTTTTTACAGAGATTTTCCTAACGGTGGTATAAATTACCCAACAAGCACCTAAAAACCTCGCTATGGTCAAATTTCGCACGATTTAGGGCATAATAAAAGAGGGCTTATAGCCCTCAAATACTTACTTGTTAAAGTGTCCGTTTGCAAATACCGATCGTCTTGGTACAGCGAGAACATTCTTATCATGTAAATCTTCTCTGAGCAGTACATCTTCGGCATCTTCTGGATCTGTGATAACTGATGTATTATATACGCCAGCTCTCTTCATAATGCCATCCTTGGTACTCAGTGCTGCAAAAACAACTCCGAACTGCTTAACCTCTTTAGCCGACATATCCTCAAGATTTCTAGCTAGTGTAAGCTCGTTAAGAAGAAGAACGCTATCAATATCACCAGACTCAATCATTTTTTCAACTTTACCCTCAATCTCTGGGTATCTGGTGAGTGAAGCTGGTGCTGGCTTTTCTGCCTTTACTTCCTTTACTTCCTCTTTAACATTTGGCTTTGTATTCTCCATAAATTCTCTCCTTTCAAAAATATTATATCATAATTATAACACATTCCCAAAAGAAAAAAAGCCCCTAATGGGGCTAATTTATTATTTTGACATTTCAAGAGTAATAATATCATCAAGTTGAGTGTTTCTGCTAGACGTATCTTCTTTATCAATACTTCTTGTATAAGCATCAATATCTCCGATAAGAATAACCTTTTCTTTCGCTCTTGTGATTGCTGTGTATACAAGATTTCTCTTAAGCAGTATTTCATGCTTTGGATCAATAATAATGATACAACACTTATATTCCGCACCTTGCGACTTGTGGACTGTGCAAGCATAAGCCTGAACTAAACAGTCTAGCTCAGCACCAGCAAGCTCAACAACTCTATCATCACCAAAGTCACAAGTAACAATCTGTGACTTACCAGATAACTCAATTTTAGTAATATATCCGATATCTCCATTTGTTAGCTCGCCTTTATTCTTGGTGAACATAACTTTATCTCCAAGATATAAATCCATATTATCCACCTTATTTCTGCCATTAACATGACTAGGTATTGGATTTATGATTTCCTTGAGGACTGGATTTATTTCATTTACTCCTGTAGCCGTCTTCTTTCTATATGGCGTAAGAACAATAGTTTCATCATCACCATATTCTTTTAGAGCTTTTGCATACTCTGCTTTAACAGTTTCAACAATATCCTCTGAACTATCTCTTGGAATAAATACAAACGAATCATCAAAATCCATTTCCTTTATCCCGTGATTAATTCTAGCAGCATTGATTGCGATTGAAGAATTTCCAGCTTGTCTGAAAATTTTAGTGAAAGTGATTACTGGAACTTCGCCTGAATCAATCATGCTTTTAAGTACCGCACCAGCACCAACAGAAGGTAGCTGGTAAATATCACCGACACATACAATCTTAGTGCCTCTTGATATTGCTGTAAATAACTTATCTGCTAGAAAAATATCCAGCATTGAAACCTCATCAACAACTAATAGCCCTGTATCAATAACAGAACTATCTTCTGTGTTGATAAAATCACCATCATCTGTAGCCAGAAGGCCAAGCGTCTGATGAATTGTTCCTGATGGAAGTCCAGAGCTTTCTGTCATTCTTCTTGCCGCTCTACCAGTAGGTGCTGCAAGCATAATTCCATCATTACTATATCGCTCAAAGACGTTAAATAAAACCTTCTGGAATGATGTCTTACCAGTACCTGGTCCACCCGTAACAACAGAGAACTGAGAGTTCATAACTGTTTCAACAGCGGCTTCCTGTTCTGGTGAGAGAAGAATACCAAGCTCCTTCTCTGCCTCAACAATATCATCCATATAAGATCTATTTTCAGATGGAGAACTTTCCATTATTCTTTTTATTTCTTTAGCCGCATTGTACTCAGCATAGCCAGTAACAGCACGGTAGAATATTGGCGTTCCATCCTTTAATCTTGTCCGACAGTAGATTTCTTTGCCTTCCATGCTCTTGCAAGCACTTCTAACCTTCTCTGCAATCGGCACTCTTTCCGACTTTGGTAGCTTCTCAACGCCAAATAACTTATAGATGTTGTCTAAAAGGTTAGCCCAAGTACAGTAGGTGTGTCCTAGCTGTTCTACATTGTATAGAACATGGAATATTGCACCTTTGACTCTGTTTGGGGCTAACGAATCACTATTAAGACTCTTGAAGATTTTCTCAGCAACATTAAAGCTGAAATAACCCTTCATGAATAGCCTATATGGATCTTCTTTAACAACCTCAATTGTATTCTTCCCGAACCTATCATATAGCTTGCCAATTTTGTTCATGCCAATACCGAATGGAAGCAAGTAAGCATAAACATCTTTAGCTGCGCCTCTTGACATATAATCCTCTTTGATAAGCTCGAAATTCTTTTTGCCAACGCCTTGAACACTCTTTAGCTTCTCAATGTCGTCATCAAGAATATCAAATGTCTCATCTCCAAACATTTCATAAATTCTTCTAGCCAGAGTTTCACCTATCCCGTTTATAGAAGTAAGGTATCTAGTAATACCGCTTCTATTAGCAACACGGTGTTCCTCACAGCTTGTAGCGGAAAACGTGAACTGTTTGCCTCTTGCACTAACAAAAGGCATTGGATCAAATTCTCCTTCAAGAGTTATATCAAGAACCGTGTTTGGTAAAACGCCTTTTACCGAAAATGACGACTCTATAGAGCCATCTGGCATTTCTATAGGCTCGTGCGCTTTAAAAAGCTTTATAGCAAAAGCGTCTCTACTAAAAAGGTCCTTTGTGAACCTTCCCGTTATTTTTACCATTTCTCCTCCTTAATAAAAGGGGATATTAAACCCCCTTTCTATTTAACTTTGAAACTTCTCTTGCCGTTTGATGGCAAGTAGCAAGCCTTGTAAGCCTCTGGCGAGTTTTTCTTGAGTGCCGCTGTATCAATAGCTGGCTTTTGGGCCATCTTGTATGCATCAGGGAACTCAGTCATTAACTTTTCGAGGTTTACAGTATTTCTCGTGTTATACCAGAGTGTATGTCTAGCGCCGTCACCACCAAGCACAATACCATATGGAGCATCTTTCATGATCTCAATAAATGGTAGCTGTAACTCTTCGTATTCGGCAAGAGCTTCCTCTGTTTTCTTCTTTGCTTTATTTTCCTCTTTTTTGAGGTCGTCATAGGCCTTCTTTTTGATCATAAGCTGATCGAATATTGAAGTCATAGACTCATCAAATTCGCATGGCTGCTTATTCTGATCAACTTCGCCGTATATTTCCTCAATGCACTTGCGAACGAGTTTACGATCTCTAACATTTAAGAATGAAGGAGGCTTTTTCTCCATTACGTTTCTTTCAATGAAATGCTCGCAAGCATCAAGAAGGCTCTCTCCAAGAAGCTGTTCTCTTTCAACTCTAACAGCCTTTGTAAACTCTGGTCTTAGACCCCAACCGAGGTAGAAGATACAAAAATCAAGGTTAAATCCTTCTGTATAAGAGCGCCCCTGAGCATCATAGTGAGCAGGAACAGCATCAGCTTCAAATTCCTTGATCGTGCCAATGTTTACATGGCTTGTGTGTTTAATCTCAAGAATACCTGCTTGGCCAGTCTGTTTGTCATACAAAAGACCGTCAATATTCATCAAGTAGTGTTTCCACTTCTTCGACTGCCATTGCAGATCAGTATTAACGACAACATATCTATCGCCAAACTGTCTCCTGAAATAATTCCTGAGGACAGGTTCTACCTGATGACCAGCGTAGAATATGTCCTCTCTTTTTTCGTCATCATCATCCTTTGATTCGTATGGAAGATCAAGCATCTCCATATAAACATCAATAGGAGCAACGAATGGCGATATACCATTGATTGACGGCACGGTACTTCCACCATATGCGTAATCAATAGAATTATCCAGACCATGCTTTCTTGACTCTGTGAAAAACTCATCAAAGTCGGCAGAGCCGAGCTTCTCTGATATATATACAGTATCTCCAATAGGTCTAGCAACCTTAAGGATTTCCATTAGTTTATCCTTAGGGAAACCCTGATTGAGAATATCCTGTAGTCCGTGCTGAACACTCTCTTTTAACAATTCTTTACTTACGTTCATTATTTTTCTCCTTTTTAAATTAATAAAGGGAGAATAAATCTCCCTTAAATATTATAGTTCTACATCACCAGCAACATCAAGCTTTGACCAATTAGCATTAAGAAGCGTTCTTATCGCTGCTTGTAGTCTTAGCTTTCTATCTCCTGATAGCTTGCTACCAATCTCCATATTAGTGATTTCACTAAGTGAGATATATATAGTGAAAGCCGTTTCTTCTCTAGCGAAGAACGCATTTTCAACTATTTCCTTGCAAGCTTTCTTTGATATCTTATGAAGCCCTGCCTTTTTCATTGCTGATATTAGAGTGTTTGTTGGATTCTTGATTGGCGTGTTCATAAGAATACGCATTTTACCAAGATCCTCGCTTATATCATCATCAAGCTGAGCGAGTGCTGATAGAAATTCATTTAGCGAACCAGAGCCAACTCTATGTTTTACGGTGATAACTTCACCAAGCTGGAACACAGAGCCACCAACTTTTAGAACAGCATTAACTCTAGCAGCCGAACCAGATATATCATCTGTGTGTAGCTGATAAAGTATTGTAGCTTCATCTAACAGGCTTGGGTTAAGCCCCATCTTGATCCAAGCAGAGCCGAATCTTGATTTCTTAATGTTCTTTGCTTCGTAAATAACGCTTGTTCCTTCATGAGTATAAAACCCACTATGGAACTTACCACCATTAACATTACAATGGTTTGCGAAATTACTAGTTAGATCTACCTGAGGAATTGGTTCATACTGACGAGAGCCAGCAGAAAGAATCATTCCTCCTCTAAGCAGGAATTTCCCCTCTTCCTTCTCATCATGCAATTTCCAGTAGTTATTCATAGAGTTTAGAATCTGCTCTATAGTCATTAATTCATGACCACTAGCATCATCTCCGCTTCTACGCTCTAATGCTGGAATTGCTAAAGGCGAAAGAGGATAATCTCTAAGTTCATCATCAATTCTCACTTTCAGATGGCCTTCGTCATCTTCCCAATTAGTAAGAATAGAACTAATGTTGCCAATAAGCCACTCATCAGAAGCGTCCATTTCTTCTAAGAAATTTAGCATATCATTTTCATCTGCGAAATTTGCTAGGCAGTCAACTGCCCTTAGGTCTCTCTTCATTTTTATTTTCTCCTTTTCTTAAACTAACAAATCCTCAAGATCTGCAACCATTAGCTGGCCACAGTCTTTATATGCCTTATCCATTCTGCCAATTGTATATAGAATACTCTTGGCCCTTGCAACCTCACGATCACGCCAGTTGCGATATTCAGCCTCATCATCAGCTAAGCGATAACCGCTTTTTATACCGTTGATGATTGGAAAACCATCTCTACGAAGGCTTTCGATGGAACACCTAACCTTTCGATCGCTAAGATGTAGCACCTCAGCAAGATGTTCTCTTGTCGTAAGGCTTGAATTCTCGATAATCTCAAGAATTTCGTTCTTCTTCTCTGGAATCATGTTACTCATTTCTTTTTTCTCCTTTGTTTTAAAATAACTTTGTATATAAAAAGATACACCTAGTGGCATATCTGAAAACTAAAAAACAAACCTCTCGGTTTGCCGTAAATTTATATAAACGGGCTGCGCCCTGTGTAAAAACTATTAAATCATACTATAAAATCAAACTATGATATGGGAATATTATAGCTTATTCACACATGATAAGCAAGCCATTTTCGCAGATGAGTATTTTTCTGGTGGCGTTGTTTTGTAAATTTTTCATCTGCGAAAAACAATCTAGCAATATTGCCGTTTTCTCGTAAAATTCTTTGTTTATGATGTAAACACCCACTAAGCATATAAAAACCTCGCTACAGTCAAATTTTGGACGATTTCAGGCATAATAAAAAGCCCCATAAGGGGCTTAGTTTTATATTTTATAAGTGAAGAACTCTTTCTTTTACTTCTTCCATTCTTCCAGCATTAAAGTCATTATTGCCGATATAACCGCATACTCTTCTAGCAGTATTCATCTTATCGTGATTATGGTTTCCACAATTAGGGCATTCCCATATTGGCTTACCGTCTGGGCCATCAATAATTGATATTTCACCCTCGTAACCACAAACTTGGCAGTAATCACTCTTGGTATTAAGTTCTGCATACATGATGTTTTCGTAAATATACTTCATTACATCAAGCACAGCTTCAATATTGTGCTGCATATTTGGAATTTCTACATAGCTGATTGCACCACCTGGTGATAGCTTCTGGAATTTTGCTTCAAACTTTAGTTTCGAGAAGGCATCTATCTTTTCTGTTACATGAACATGATAACTATTAGTTATATAGTTCTTATCTGTAACGTGAGGAATTACACCAAATCTCTTTTTAAGGTTTTTAGCAAACTTGTAAGTTGCTCCTTCCATCGGAGTGCCATACGTTGAATAACTAATGTTTTCAGCGGCTTTCCACTCAGCACACTTGTCGTTAAGTCTCTGCATTACCTTTAGAGCAAACTCTTCGCCAGCCTTCGAAGTATGTGTTTCACCAATCATTCGGTAGCACATTTCACAAAGTCCTGCATAACCAAGAGAGATTGTTGAATAGCCATTATAAAGTAGCTTATCAATCAATTCACCCTCTTTTAGTCTAGCAATCGCTCCATGCTGCCACAAAATAGGTGCAACATCAGAAGGTGTTCCAAGCAGTCTTTCGTGTCTTAATCTTAAAGCACGGTGACAAAGCTCTAGTCTTTCATCTAGGATTTCCCAGAATTTATCCATATCTCCATATGACGAACAAGCTACATCAACAAGGTTGATTGTTACAACACCCTGATTGAATCTGCCATAGAACTTATGTGATCCATCTGGATTTAGCTGTGAATCTTCAACGGTTAGGAATGACCTACAGTTGTGAGAGTAAATTCCTGAAACAGTAAAGTGTTCAGATTCTGTTGTTACGTCATAACTAAACTTATTCTCAAACACTCTTTCTGTTACACCCGTTACAGTACACTTGTTAGTATTCATTATTGAGAAGTTGCTTCTCTCTGTATTAACAACATTGAGCCTTTTCTTCTCTGATACAATGTATTCAACAAGTTCTTCTGTTGGAATAAACTCAACCCTATACCTTATATTGTCTTTCTTGTTGCTCCTATAGTGATTTCTATAAACACTAGCTCTCATTTCAAGAGACTGAGCAAGAAGCATCTGCTGTAAAGCAAGTTCTTTATTTGTTGAACCGATCTGAACCTTTGATATTTTAGAATTGCTGTTCACATAACCATCAGCATCAATCATGCCCGCAAGGAACGCTAGTCTAGCTTCTTTGTTTGCATCAAATATCATTGATGGTATATGTCTGTCAGCCTTTACAGTAGCTCCAAAAAGCTCTTTTAGCTGATTTGACAGATCAACGCATCTTTTGCCGTCAGTTCCAACAGCAGCAACATCAAAGTAATTGCCCTTTACGCCTCTTTCTTGTGTTTTAGCTCTAAAATCCATACCGAACGCACTCTTTGTTCTTTCAACAAAAGCGTTTAGTATATCAGTTTCGTGTAAACCTAGCGAAACAACAGCAGAAGATTCATACTGTCCATCACATAGCATCAAACCTAGACACCATGCTGCATCACTATCCATGTAAACACTTTCGCTACTTACACAGTCATCATCTATTAAGATCTCATCAAACGAAGAGAGGTCCTTTGCAAGCACTACGCCATTACTTGTTTCAAATGGATGGTCTGGTGTGCAATCAAGAACACGACCGTTAGAGAATGTTAGCTCTAGCCAATTCTTTGAATGGTTTTTAATCATATGCTTCATGGCAACGTAGCTCTTTTTCTCATTATCCCAAATTGTTACACTTTTAGGATTGATAATATAATCCTTCCTGTTTGGCTGTAATTCTATTCCGAATATCAACGCTAGTCTATTCCAAGCCTTAGCAAACGATTCAACATAGCGTGTTTCATTAATCTTATAGTCAATAACCTCTTTTTCGTCTACACAGCCCATTGGCGTGTAAACATTACCATTCTTGAGTTCTTTCATAACCTTAGCGGAAATGTAATCTGGAACAAGTCTTTTTGCTGTACATTTAGCAGCTAAAACTGTTGTCTCCCAGTATTCAGTTCCTTCTGAGATATTGTTTTCATCAAGAACGTAAATTAACTTAGGAAATGCTGGCGTTATCCATACACCCTGCTTATTCTTAACACCCTCTATACGCTGTCTCAAGACTTCTTTGATAAGAATATTGAGGTCGTCTCTGAGCTGACCCTCTGGCACTTCATTTAGATACATAAATGCCGTAACAAATGGAGTCTGTCCGTTGGTAGTCATTAGTGTTAGAAGCTGGTACTGAATAGTTTGTACACCGCTCTTAATTTCCTTTAATAGTCTCTTTTCAACGATTTCTGAGACCTTTTCTTTAGATATAGCTCCGCTTTCAATCGAATCCTGTAGATCAGTCGTGACTTCTTTCATGATTCTCTGTCTACTAACATCAATAAATGGTGCTAGATGCGAGAATGAGAACGACTGCCCCAATCATAATAAGATTTGTGTTTCAAATTATGTCTGACTATTTCTTGTTAGTGTGGTATTCACTAACCAATGTGTTTCCATATAGGCAACCCTACATGTACGATTAGTCGATACAATTATACATGAGTTTAATATCGTGCTTTTCAGCATTGTCGATATATCTTCTTGTCTGTGTTTCAGACTTACCAATAAACCTTGCAAAAGCTGCTACTGTTTTAAATTGGTATTTACCCTTATAGAGAATGTAGTCAAATTTATATCTTTTACCTCTATTCTTTGTTCTATTAAGGGCCTTATAAGCATGTTTGTTGTTCTCTCCTTGTGTAAGCCACTCAAGATTAGATGCTTTATTATTTGCAATATCGCCATCTATATGATTGACAGTATTAGAGGCTTCATCATGTGGTATAAAGGTTTGAGCAACAACTCTTGAAAGATTAAGATTCTTTGTTTTCTGATCGTCTCTAACTAAAGAAACATATAATCTTCCGTTATTTTTATTTGGAAAGGCGGAGATAAGATAATAATCGTTTCTTTTTTTGCTCCAGCTTTTGACTCTTCCATAGTTAGAAACCATGTATCTGCTAAAGCCAAGAATGTTTCTCCACTCTTCATTAGGCATATCTTTAATATCATAATGCCTACTAGATTCATCTTTTGCTTGCTGATTGTTTAATTCAGACCTTAATTTTCTGCGATTCCTCCAATCAAGATAAGCGTTAGATAAAACTTCGTCATATTTAAACCAAATGCTTGTTAGTGTCTTTCGAGACACGTTTGCCTTTTCAGATATACTCGTTATAGAGCAATCTTTATCAAGCATTGATTTGATTAGCTGTCTATTTCGGTTTATCTGCTTTCTCGTAGACGGCTTCATATAATAGTTAGGGGCTGGTTCTGGCAATTGCCATTCGTTAATCTTTCTGCTTATAACCCCTCTGTTAATACCGAGAAGCTTTTCTATATAAGATTTAGAACGCCCCTCTTTGCAGTAAAGATGTGTGATTGCGGATTTCATCAATTCCGCTTTTTCGATATGATTCATTCGGTATTCCACCTTTCATGTATAATCACGAGATAAGCTTTTCCAACCGACCTCGTTAGCTACGCAGCCAAGCTGCATAACCCTATTGTGATAGTTAACACTGTTTTTATACGGCAGGTTTTGTTAAACCGTATTGATTCGAAGCTACTTGAGCTATGATCTGTGTAGTTACGTTGCACGCAGTATAGAAGCTATGAGGCTTCTCAATAAGCGTTTCTGTGATAACCGTTCCGTTTTGTAGCATATCTTCTAAGTCGATAAGATCACAATTATGTTCACGCTGGCTGTAATAGTCAGAGTCATGGAAATGAATAATTCCACTCTTGTGAGCATCTACAATATCTTTCGGTAGAAGAATACGCTCTGTTAGGTCTCTACTAACTTCTCCAGCCATGTAATCTCTCTGTGTGGAGTTTACAATAGGATTTTTGTTAGCGTTTTCAGCCTTAGCTTCCTCGTTTGTACGATCGATAAGAGATAGAATCTTATCATCGGTCGTATTAGCTTTTCTTGACAGCTCTCTATTATATCTGTACTTGATATAAGCTCTAGCGACCTCAAAAGCTCCATGCTGCATGATTTTGTCCTCAACCATATCCTGTAGCTCTTCTACAGTAACAAGATGATCGAGATCCATACAAGTCAGTGTTATCTGATCAACGATTCTGTCAATTTGAGTTTTTGTCATTCTCAAATCTTCTGAAACATCACCATTAGCCTTTGTGATTGCGTTAACCAGTCTCATTCTATCGAACGGAACTTTCTGTCCGCTCCTTTTAATTACAGTACCTTCAAATTTTATGTTCATATATTTCTCCTTTCTGAACAATAAAGGCTCTGGTAAAAACCAGAGCCAATCGTACTATATCTTGACATATATTATATCACTATAATCAAATAAAACAAGATATAGATATTAATTTTACACAATTCTTTTTAATTAAGGTCAAAAACCTTTACTTTAGTAATAACCTCTTCTTCTCTAACTGTGACATTTTCTACAGCATATTTAAACATATCTACAAAATCGTCACAGTATTTGTCGAACAGTTTAACGAGGCTGTATCTTTCTCCAACCTCGAAATCATCAAGGTCTTCAAAGTCTTCGCCCATATCAATACTCTTGAGCGTGTTGATCTTATTATAAAGAACCAAATAGCCATCAGATCTACCATTGAAACCAATAGTATAGTCTGTTTCCTCTTCGAATTGCTCAATCAGAGGATCATACAGGTGAGCCATCATCTCATTAAACCCTTCTTCGCAAATAAGGTCAAGGGCCTTGGCCTCCAGCACCTCGGAAAGACCAATATTATAGATCTTTACGTTGCGTGCATAGGAGGTAGATTTATTCCAGCTATTCGCTGTATCATACCTAAAATGATTTTTTAGAAAATCAACCATCTCTTTTCTTGTTGCATTTACTTTTTCCATTTTTGTTTCTCCTTTGTTTTTTTTAAAAAATATAATTTTGTATATAAAAAGACACACCATGCGGTCTGTCTGAAAAAAAATAAAACAAACCCAAAAGGTTTGCATCAATTTATGTAAATATAGTTACTTCTGAAACGAACTTTAAAAGCGAACTATAGTATGCAGATATTATATCGCACAAAATTAAAATTAGCAAGAATTTCTGTTTTAAAAATGCCTATCTGCAAAAGCAACAGAAAAGACCCTCTTTCGAGGGCCAATTCTGATTAAACCGAAGTTAGATTTTAAAGTATGTTTAGATAGTCTGCTTACAAAGTAAGTTCTTAATTATTATTACATATTTCCTTACAAAATGCAAGCTTAAATTCACTTAGCTATATCAACATACCTAAACGCTATAAAAACTCCGCTATGGTCAAATTTCGCAAGATTTCGGGCATAATAAAAGAGGGGTTTGCACCCCTCTAATTCTAGTCCATATAGACAACAACCCCATTGTCAGTTGCTTTCGCCCTAGAAAACCCTGCTCTTGCAATCATCATGTTGCATAAAGTCATATGGTCCTTAAGCGAAAACTTCTTACCAAATAGTTTTTCGGTGTCTATAAATGCACCATCCTCTGAGTTTTCTGCTTCATTCATAAACTCATTAAGCTTGAGATATTCTTTATCAAGTAACACTTCAAAGTTTTTCTCAACAAAAGAAGTTGGAATCTCTTTCGCCTTCTTTTCAAAAACCCTTCCGTCATCACAAACAATCTGTGACAGCTTATCATCTATAAGAATAATAAGCCCTGCTTTGAAAGAACCATCTTCTAAAAAGAAGATTGCATCACCTTCTTGATAGAACACTCCACTTAATCCGTTTTCAATGAGCAGATCTTTTATATCTCTCATTTTTCTCCTTTCTTTATATCGTGCGTTTAATAGCTCTAAGCATGTTGGTTGGTAGTTCAGATGGATCGGTAATATCTATAAAAGAGACATTTTCATAAACCTTATCAATATTTGCTTTGTCAGAGCCAAGAGCTGCAACAAAAACATGAATTCCTTCCTTAACATACCCCCTAACTAAATCACGAAGTCTAGTCTCAGCGTGGCCAATCAGACTATGAGGTAGACCATCACTAATGATAATCATTATTTTCTTATCTACCATCTGCGACTTTAATCTTTCGCCAAGAGCAGTAACAGCAATTTCGTCAATATTACCACCATCAGCATACATTCCAGCAAGCATCTCAATAGGCTTTTTAGGTTTAAACCCAAAATCAATATACCTATTGATTATTACTTCCTGAAATCCGCATGTATGACCATATACAGCAACATCAAAATGTTCAAGCTCCGCTAGGGTTTTATACATACCCATAGCCGCATATCTTGCACACTCAATTTGCTTGCCATACATAGAGCCTGACTGATCTATCAAGATTCCTACAGCGGTTTCGGGAATATCCCTTTTCGTTGCAGTATTTTCAAAGTAGCGATAGTCTCTGTTGACAAGCTTCTCTGCTCTAAACTTCTTTCCAGAAAACTTCCTTTTGTTGCTTCCAGTTCTCATATCCGACTTTAGATGATTTCCAATTTCTCGCCCAATTTTCTTAAAAAGAGAGCGATTGTCATCTAAAAACTCCTCCTGAGCTAAACTTAGAACAGCATATGGAAGATCATCTACAACCGTAGTTTTTGAGCAACCCAAAGGCGCTGTCGAATCTGAAATCATCTTGTTTATCTCATCATTTACTTCCTTTTCAACGCTTTCCTTAGCAGCTTCTCCAACAAAATCTGGCGTAGGCTGCATAGCTTCTTCTAAATTCCCATCACTGGATTCAACACCCATATTGTCATATTCTGGCAAAGGAGATGTCTCTGGTAAATTATCCATAATGTCATCTAATTCATCCTCTTTGTTGGAATCGCCTTGACCATTAGAATCATCACCTTCATCTTCTTCATCAGATTCTTCTTGAGAATTATTATTATCAGAGTCTTCTTGATTATCCTCAACCTCATTAGAGCCATCAGAGCTATCATTCTCTGCATTAGACTTGCCATTATTACTCCCAGACTCACCATTTGATTGATTATCATCAGAATTGTTTGAGTCGGAGCTTTCGTCATTGTCATTATTATCTGAATTACCCTGACTATTATCGTTGCTCTGATCGTCATTATCTTGATCGTCAGTTTCTTCGGTAAGCAGTGGTTTTATGAGGTTCGGATAAGCTATACAAATAAGCTCTACTGTATACTCAGTAAACTTCATAGCCTCTTTGCAATCAAGCATCATATCAATGATTGGCTTAGCCTCTTCAAGCTCTGGAAACACATCTCCAGTATATGTAGTTGAAGTACCATACTTTGCATACTCAAAGCACGCATTTAGATACTTCTCTATATCCTGAATATTACTCCCAACTATTTCATCTTTCTGCTTGTTTCTGAGACCAATAAGGCCGTTACAGTAACCACCAAAGTCAGCATCTCTATCAAGAAGAGTCTTTTCAATTCTGCCATCTTCTATAGCATTGTTCAACCAATCAAAGATGTTATAAATAAAAGCTTTTGTCTTTGTAAGCGAAACGCCTAAAACAACATTGCTTCTATTGTCATTTAGAAGATTATTAATCTCTTTTAAAGACTTCTTTTCTTCTTTAGATAATTCAATTGAGCTTATCACTAGCTTGCCATCACGAAACTGTTCTTTATACTTTCTGAGTACAGAAAAGTTTGTATATAGAACATGGCCTGCTTCATGAAACATTACTCCAAGAATGTGGTCAACGCTTACAGATAGAGGCTCGTCTAACTCATCTCTCTTTGTAAAAAGAGAATTTGCTGCATTAACAATAATCTCTTTGTTGTTCGTTAACGCAGTAGTCATATCGCCCTCTTTGTAATAAACCTTATACTCCAAGTTAGGCTCTCTCTTATGTTTTTTGAAAAGAGTTAACATTCCAGAAGTTATATAGTCTTTAAAAGCCTTGCTTTTTACTATATCTTCTAGGCGAATATCGGTTCTCTTTTTTCTAATCGCTCTTCTAATTTCTCTATCGTTCATCATTTTTATCTCCTTTTAAAAATAAATAAGGAGACAAAAGCCTCCTTACATGTTAAATATTCTTGTTGACGTCCTAAGAAATGCTACGATCTCTTCCTCATCTTCCTCATCTGTGGTGATATTCCATACAAGATCCTCCATAACAGATTCTTCTGTATTAAAACCATCTTCGATGTCAGAGACGAAATCCATTGCATTTCTCATTGAAAGGTCTGAATTAATGCCTATTTCCTCAAGCTTTGTGTTTAGCTTTACGATAGTGCTTGCTACCTCATTAGCAAGATCTTTGTTTTTAGATCCTGTAGCAGACATTAATCTATCAGCCATAGATTCAACAGAAGGTAAATCTACCTTTCTTGTAATGTTGAATCTGTTTCTTAAAGCCTGATTTAACGGGCGACAACCCTCATAACTTCTGTTTGTAGTCATTATACAAATGAAGTCTGGATGCCTCTTAACCGTTCTGTTTGGTAAATTAAGAACGCCATCACTTTCAAGTGCCGAGTTAAGCATAAGCAAAACAGCAGCATCAGCGATACAAGTAGGCTCTTGAACTTCAAGCACCCAACCATTCTCAAACGCCTTAACGATCTCAGAAGCGTAGTATACATACTCAGCTCCATTGCTTTCCAGAATCTTATTAACATCTTCTGGCGTTGCGTTTGCTCTAAACTCGCCTGTAAGCTCTTCGAACACTCCTTCTGGATCAAACTCAATATCTGCCTTTGTGTAATGTTTTCTATCCTCAAGAACAGGATATATCGCACCAGCAACATCAGAGCTATCCATATCGGAAAAACAAGTAACCTTTGTGTAAGGCAGACCAATGATGTCTGCAAACACTTTACTGTCCTGTGTCTTTCCAGTTCCAGTTGGGCCTTCAAGAAGAATATTCTTCTTCCTAAGTCTTGGATCACGCTCCCATGACTTAGCTACTTTCTTAACCATGTTGATAACATTTTCAGATGGCTTGTAATAATCACCAGTAATGTTGCTCTCAAGCATGGCTTTTTCTTCTTCTGTAAATTCTCTATCCTTAAACAGAGAATATTTTTTCTTTAGTCCTTCCACATCAGTAGGCTTAACCCCAGTAGAACTCCAGCTTAAATCTGTTGAAAAAAACTGAAACTTTCCAAAAAGCGGCTTTACCTCCTGCTCAAAAATGCTCGCATTAGAAGGAACTATTTCATCACAATTCCAGTAAGCATCCTGATTGGCCGTTGTAAGGTTTTTAACAAACGCCTCTTTTAATTTAATCAAAACATCTACAGAAGTTGAAAGAGCTGACAATTCGAAGCCTGTTGAAACTACTTGCAATGTAAACAATGCACGAAGAAACGACATTTTAGGACTTCTACTAGCCTTTTCCTCATCTAAAGTGTAGATAAAATTTTTTATTTCAGCTTGATCAGAGGCCATCTCACCCATAACTGTTCTTTTTGTGAGGCGATTAAATACGTTGTAACGAGCAACTCCATTGCCACAAACAATGCCTACAATATAATCGCCATCATCATATTCAAAAGCGATTACATTATTTTCTAGTTCACCATAAGCTACTTTAGCTGCTTTAATAAGGCCAAGATGCCATTGTTTCAAAAAGCTTTCTGTACAAAGCTCTATGACTTTCTGGAACTTTAAACTTAAATCATCAACTTTCATTTTTATTTTCTCCTTTGTTTAATATTAGATATATCTCTCCGTTACATCAACCTGAGAATCATTTCGCTCTCTTATTACGCTGATATAGCTTCCGCTAGTAATGCAAATATAGTTGTCGCCTTTTCTATTTAAGAATCCAGCCTTCTGAATAGCGATAATATCACCGATCAGAATATCAACCATTGCATCTTTCGGAACAAGAACACAGAACTCAGCAGAATCTCTGCCAACCCTATGCTCTATTTTGAATGAATACCTTTTCTGCCTGTCGTGATAAATTGGCTTTGAAGTGACCGTAGCAGTCAGGTCAATGCTAATATAATCACGTTCTCCTTTCCTTAACATATCCGTTCTCCTTTTTTATTATTTTGCAATATCTTGTTATATATAAAAAGATATACCGTTAGGCATATCTGGAAATTAAAAAACAAACCTCTCGGTTTGCGGTTGTTATTTATGTAAATATAGCTACTCTTTAATCGAACTCTAAAAGCAAACTATAGTATGCAGATATTATAACTTAAAACAAGAAAACACACAAGCGATTTTCGCAGATGAGAAATTTATAAACACAGCAAATCTTACAAGCATTAAAATATTCATATGCGAAAACGAGCAAACGATAATACTTATCTGCGAGAACTAATGGCAATAGAAAAGACCCTCTTTCGAGGGTCAATCGTGGAATGGTTTGGGTAACAATCTTAATTAAGAAAGCTCCCATCGTCATTAAAAGAAAGTTCGTGATTATTATAGAATATATGATTGGGAAAATCAAGCATAAATCCACATAGCCATACCAATATACCTATTTGCTATTAAAACCCCGCTATGGTCAAATTTTGTAGGAATTTAGACATAATAAAAAGGGGCATATAGCCCCTTAGAGAGAAAGTTATATCTTCAATTACGAACTAAATTTGGAAACAGTATGTTACTGTATCTCTTTCAATTCTGTTCATAAGAGAATCAAATAGTTTTTTGCCCTCTTTGGCAAACTCAACAGCGGGATCGAGCTGTCCGATAGCTCTAAGCCCAATGCCTGTCTTTAACTGTTCCATAGCATCAAGATGATCAACCCAAGCATTATCAATTACATTTAGGAGAATTGCTCTCTCTGTATCTCTAAGCACAGCCTCACCAAGCTCATCTTCCTTTTCCTTGTAGGCATTGATTACGCTATCAGTAATTCCATCAGCATCTACGCCAGCCTTTTCCATAATCATATGCTTTGTTTCATCAGTCATATCATCAACGCTACCAGCAATCATATTAGTGATTACAGCAGACATATCTTCACACTCAAGAACTCTGTTTCTTTCGTTGTAGATGATTTTTCTCTGTAGATTGAGAACATCATCATACTTTAGGACGTTCTTTCTAGCACCAAAGTTATTACCCTCAACTCTTTTCTGAGTTTTATCAACAAATGATACGCTTGCGTTATTAGGGATCTTCTCGTTAAATCTCTTAATGAGGTCATCTTCCATAGAACAGAAGAATTTAGTAGTTCCCTTATCTCCCTGTCTGCCAGCACGTCCTCTAAGCTGATCGTCAACTCTTTTTGACTCGTATCTTTCAGTACCAATCACATATAGACCACCAAGCTCAAGAACCTGTTCTTTTTCTGTTTCACACAGGGATTTAGTGATTGCGTTGACATCTTCCATGAATGATGGATTTCCACCAAGAAGAATATCAGTACCTCTGCCAGCCATATTAGTTGATACTGTAACAGCATTTAGTCTGCCAGCCTGAGCGATAATCTTAGCTTCTTCCTTGTGGTTCTTTGCATTTAGCACGTTATGTGCAATACCCATGCTTTCCAGCATTGCCGATAGTGCCTCTGAGTGCTTTACGGAAGCTGTTCCAATGAGGATTGGTCTGCCCGTTGCATGAACCTTTTTAATATCCTCACAAATAGCTTCCCACTTCTCGTCCTCTGTTTCAAACACGTCATCTATAAGGTCAATTCTAGCAACTGGCTTATGAGTAGGGATAGATACAACATTCATGTTATAAACCTCTCTAAACTCATCTTTATCAGATTTAGCTGTTCCTGTCATACCAGAGAGCTTCTTATACATTCTAAAGAAGTTCTGTACGGTAATTGTGGCATAAGTCTTAGATTCTGCCTGAATCTTAACACCTTCTTTAGCTTCGATTGCCTGATGCAGTCCATCAGAAAATCTTCTGCCTTCCATTACTCTGCCTGTAAACTCATCTACAATAAGGATTTCACCATTCTGATTGATGTAATCAACATTCTTCTTCATGATGTAATTAGCCCTAAGAGCTTGCATAATGAAGTGCATTGTTTCTGCATTTTCTGTTTCAGATAGATTAACTCCATAGAAGTTTTCAGCCTTTGTCAGCCCTCTATCAGATAGAGCAATCAGCTTATCCTTTTTCTCAATGTCGTAATCTTTCTTTCCTAGCGACTTTACAAAAGAATCAGCCTTTGTGTAGTCCTTTGTTCCAGCATCATTACCACCAGAAATGATAAGTGGTGTTCTCGCCTCATCAATAAGGATTGAATCTACCTCATCTATGATTGCACAGCTAAGACCTCTCTGAACTCTATCAGAAGCTCTCTTAACCATGTTATCTCTTAGGTAATCAAAACCAAACTCACTGTTGATTCCATAGGTAATATCACAGTCATATGCATGCTTTCTGCTCTCATTATCCATTCCAGATGTAACACAGCCAACCGTAAGGCCCAAGAAATTGTATAGCTTTCCCATAAGCTCTGCATCACGCTCTGCAAGATAGTCGTTTACTGTAACAACGTGTACGCCTTCTCCATATAGTGCATTAACATAAGCAGAAGCAGTAGCAACAAGAGTCTTGCCCTCTCCAGTTTTCATTTCGGCAATATCCCCGTTATTGAGAATAATGCTACCAATAAGCTGTTCGTCATAGTGCCTCATTCCAAGAACTCTCTTTGAAGCCTCTCTTACAACAGCAAGAATCTCTGGCATAAACTGCTCTGGCTCAATTCCCTTATATATCTTATTTCTAAACTCAGAAGTTTTATTCTGTAGTTCAGCATCACTTAACTTTGAAATAGTCTTTTCAAGGCGATTAGCCTTCTTGATAATTCTCTTTGCATTTCTAATTTCAAACATAACTTTTCCTTTCTCTCTTCTCTAAATATATTATATCATATTCGTTCACTTTTTCCAATACCTTTGACATAAAAAAAGAGCCATTTCTGGCTCTAAATTTTACTGTCTTGAACTATTTCCCGTTGCATAGTCAATATTTATATTTGGCTGTACGTTGTAGCAAAACACATTGAACGAAAGCCCGTTATCTTCAACAGACTTAGCTTCCATCTGAACACCACTAGCTACAAGATTATTGCCCTCAAATATAGGCGTTACTCTGTATAGAACATGGTTTCCTGTTCGCTCTACATATCTGACAGTCTGTTCCTCATATGGTAGCATACCTACAGTATTAAAATACCTAGTACCTGTAATAAGATTTTTAGGATTTGCATTTTCACCACAAAGCGAAAACGCAATTAGGTGGCAACGATTATATAGGTATTTATCCTTTATTAGATCATCATATCTTACAGTATGCCAACCACTAGGCTTAACCATACCAATAGAAGTTCTTTTTTCTGTTGGTAAGAGATCCTTGCCTATGCTTGCCTCTGCCTTTCCGCATCTTCCAAGACTATCCAGTTCAGAAAACGTCTTATATGACTTTTTTGCTTTTGATAGTTCATCTTGCGTAAAGCTCGGCACATTGCCATTAAGTTCAGCGGAAGGATTTCCGCTATACGCTGGGATATTCCCTAGACTATTACTCTTACCCCTCTCGGTAGTTTCTTGCTGTGTTACAGTACCTTGTGCTTTTCCAATATCGGGCTTAGAAAAGTTCTTATATAGATACTGTCCTCCACCAAGCACTAAAACAATTAAGAGATAAACCAGTCTGCGTTTAAAATAATTGTTACTTCTTCTTCTCAAAACATTTCTCCATTTCTTTCATAAAAGCTTTAGCTTCCTTTTCATTTTCTTTGCTTGTGACGATAATCGGGCTATCACCCTCAAAACTCAGAAGGTATATGACAATATGATTGTTCATATATGTTCTTATAGCGATTTCTGATAGTTTCTTTTTGCCATATTTCTCGAACAAGCTAATACTATCATCACGCTCAACAACCTTTTGCCCTTCAATCATCATTTCTATGGAGTCATGGCCTTTATGATCTCTAAGCCACTCTGCCATAGCAAATACTTCGTCTTTTCTCTGCTTGCCATAATCTCTAAGATGTAACATCAGCAGATCGCCGTTAAAGGCCTCTTTCTTAATAACCTTCATTAATTCTTCTCTCCAATTCTTCTCTTATTGCATCAAATTTACTGACAAAATCAGAAAAAGTTATGCCTTCTCTTTCTTCTATCGTGTATGAAACAATACCAAAAGCCTCCACTGAATCAATATCAGATACAATCTTAGCTCCTTTTAATTCAAAAAGTTCTTTAAGCATAATCATATCCTCTTTAGTTTCTGGATAGTAAAATAATGCTCTAACTTCCGAATATGGTATAACTATTGTTGTTTTCTTTAGGTGAGATACCCTTTTTTGCTGAGCATTAATCTCATGCTCTTTTGCAAGAATAGGATATTCAAAACACTCTCCATCATTTGATTGGTATAGTGTTTCTGATACCACCTTTTTCTTTTTTACTACTTTCATTTCTTTCTGCTCCTTAAAAACAAAAAGACGGGTAAAACCCGCCTTTTATTTCTTAGAATGGAATATCTTCCTCAATGGCCTCGTATCCATCTGCTACTGGCGGCTCTACTGGCTGTAGTGCGTTCTGTGGCTGCTCTTTTGGCTGTGCCTGATCACCATTAGCTACCTTTGTGCCAAGAAACTCGACATTGTTAGCCAATACATCTGTTGTGTATACAGTCTGACCGTCTCTGTTCTTGTAACTTCCAGTCTGGATTCTACCATTTACTGCAACTAGTGAGCCTTTTCCGAGATACTGATTGCAGTTTTCAGCCTGCTTGCCGAAAACAATAATAGGAACGAAGTCAGCAACATCTCTCTGACCTTCCCTATTTACGGCCAAGGTAAATCTAGCCTTTGCAGTATGCTTTTCATTCTGCAAATAAGTTAACTCTGGATCTCGTGTAAGTCTTCCCGTCAATACTACATTGTTCATAAATTTTCTCCTTTTCTTTTCAATAAAAATAAAAAAGAAGCCCATACTTTTAAATCAGACTTTAAAAACGGACTTCTATGTGAAATATTATAATTCTTTTTAAATAGAATTGCAATAGGTATTTGGCAAAATATTAAAAATATGTTATAATTATCTTGAAAATATATTTTTAGGAGTAAATTATGGAAGAAATTTTATTTATAGATTATGTAAAGACAACGCCAATACTCAACGAAAAAGAAAAAGATCTTATCGTAAACAAAATTCTGAATAAACAAATAGATGAAAATGTTAGTCAGGAAACCATAAGACTTAGAGAACATGCAATAATTGAAAAACTCTCTACGGACGTTAAAAATAGAGATTTTATAGATGATGAATATTCCTTGCTTGTAGGAAACGTCATTCTTGATTGTGAAAATATGCTTAATGATATAGAAGTTATTTCTTCTATGTATTACGCTAAAAAGTTCAAAGAAGTAAAGAAAAGACACGATAAGATAGGTATTTATACATTTCTATCAAAGCACTTTAAAGAACTAACGCCTAGGGTTAAAGATAAGATTCTTAATTATTATAATCCTATTGTTACTGAAAGCGGATCTGTCTACCCTACATATAATGGAGACTATATCGTAGAACTTCTTCGCCTAGATGGGCCACTAACTCGTGATGAAATTATTAGCGCTTGCGAGAACAAACGTCATGTTGTGCGAGACAATGGAGATAAACCGAAGAATGAAAGATACTTCGCTTCTGTAATTCCTGTAAACAAAAGGATAATTAGAACAGAGGATAAAAAACTTATGTTTTATGATGTTGATAAATTCGCAGATGAGATTAATAATCTTTTGTCTGAAATCAAATTTCCAGTAGAGCAAGGCAAGCATAATATAGATGAAATCCTTGAAGATAACAAGAGGCTATTTGAAGAAGCTAATATCTCTAATGCCTATGAGGCACATAGCTTGTTAAGGCATTATGAAGATAAACTACCTCCAAATATAGAACTTGGAAGAGTACCAATGTTAATCGTTACATAACAAAAGACCTCATAAAGAGGTCTTTTTTCTATACGCTGAGAGCCTTACCAGCTAAGTAATCTGCTCTATTGTTGTATTCATTACCAGAGTGTCCTTTTACCTTAATAAATTTAATATCAAGCACTTCTCTTCTATCAAAAACGTAATTTCTATACGCCTTTGTTTCTGGAAGTTTCGCCTTCCAAGCATCATCAGCCCAAGCACCAACCCCCTCATAGTCATGATGGATAGCAAGCTTGCTAATTCCATGCTCCTTGCAGTATTCAATGGCAAGTTCCGCACCTAGAAGCTCACCAGCAACATTTCGTAGCTTGCTGCTATCGTCTTTACATGCCTTGCTTAGTTCTACAATATCATTATTTCCAAGAAGTATAACAGCAGCACCTGAGTAACGACCCGTAGATGCGTCATAGCTACCGTCAACAAATGCATTTATATATCCGTCCACAAGATCTTCTTTGATTGGCTTGCTATCATTATCCTCATAGACAAATTTCTCCGCTTCCTCAAGAGAATGAAATTTCTTGAACTTAGCACCAGAAAATCCATCAACAGCTTTCTGACACTCTTCCCAAGACATGAACACCCCAGTTCTAGCTCCAACACTTACAGCATAATACTTAGCCACACTTTTCTCCTTTCTAACTGAATTACCGCCCTCCTTGAGCGGAGAGCGACATCCGAAAATCCTTGTACACATGGCACACGATCTATTTGTATTATATCATATTTGTTGTCTAAATACAATATATATTATTTCGATTGGGTAGCTCTTTCGTACCTTGTTCTATTCGCCCTTTTATACAGAACATATAAAAGCGGACTGCACAGGAATATTGATGAATAAGTACCAACAGTTACACCAATAAGGAGAGGAATTGTAAATGCTCTAAGCTCTGATGATACCATTATGAATAATGGCAATATAGCACCTAAAGTTGTGAGAGAAGTCATGACAGATCTTGAAAACATCTGATTGATACTGTTATTAATAACCTTATCAAATTCTTTCTTATTCATAAATTTCTTCTCTTCTCTGATCCTATCAAAGATAATGATTGTATCGTTGATAGAATATCCAACAACTGTTAGTATTCCAGCAATAAACGGATTATTGATTGCTAGACCGAATATTGCATATAGCGATAGTGTCACAAGAATATCGTGACCAAGTCCTATTACAGCAGATAGTCCATACTTCCAATCTTTAAACCTAAGCCTTATGTATAGAAGCATACATAAAGCTGCAATACTAATAGCCTTGATTGCGTTAGTCTTTAGCTCTCTGCTTACAGATGGCCCAAACTCTTCAAAAGTTTCAATCTTCGTATTCTTTGAAACAGCCTTAAGGTTTGACACCACCTTTTCCTTTTCTGCTCCACTAATACCACTAGTTGTTTTAATTATTACTTTAGACTGCTCTTTATTTCCATATACAACAGAAACATCTTTGTAGTTTTTTACAGCCTTCTTTACATCACTAATCTTGGTTTTGTTTCCCATATCAGCAGTGATCATTGTACCACCAGTAAAGTCAATTCCGTAGTTCATGCCTCTTGTTAGAGAGAACATTGAACCCATCATAATAACCGCAAGAGATAATGCGAAGAACTTCTTTTTGTGTTTGATAAAGTCAAACTTAGGAACGAAGTCCACCCTTGAGATTTTAAGATTCCTGAATTTTTCAACAAGCACATTAACGTAAAGCCTCGTTACAACAATAGCCGTAAACATAGACAGAACTACACCAATCATAAGCGTTAGAGCAAATCCCTTAACTGACGTTGTTCCAAGCAGATAAAGCACAAACGCAGCAATAAGTGTAGTTACCTGAGAGTCAATAATACTTGAACTTGCCTTCTTAAAGCCCTCATATACGCTATGTCTTAGACCTTTGCCTTTCTTAACTTCTTCTTTAATTCTAGTAAATATTACTACGTTAGCATCTACAGCCATACCGATAGATAAAATGATACCAGCAATGCTTGGTAGTGATAATACCACGCCCATACCTTTATAAGCCCATAGGTTAAGAAGAACATATAAAGCTAGAGCAAAATCTGCCATAAGACCAAATACTCCAAAGACTCCAATCATCAGTATAAATACAATAGCGATACCAATAGCCCCAGCAAAGATAGCCTTATTAAGTGCATCAGCACCAATGCTTGCCGACTGAACTGACGAGCTAACTTCGTGCATAGATAATGGTAAAGCACCGCCCTTAATTAACTGAGCGAGTTCCGTAGCTTCCTTTTTCTGGAAACCATTAGGGCTTGTGATCTCACAAGACGTACCAGTAATCGTGTTTTCAACTCTTGGTGCTGAAATAACTCTGCCATCAAGCGTGATGATAATTGATTTTGAATCAATGTTTTTTGATGCACTCGTTACCGATCCAGAACTAGCCCTCTTTGTAGCAGCTTCGAACTTCTTCGCCCCATCATTAGAGAACTTTAGGTTGATTTTATAGCCACCATGTTCATTATCTAGCGTTGCAGAAGCATCTTTAACATCACTTCCTGTGAGTGCGATAGAGCCATCAGCAAGTAGGAAGTTGAGCTGAGCTGTCTTACCAATCTGTTTTATTGCCGAATCGGCATCTTTAACACCTGGCAATTCTACTCTGATTCTTTTCTTTCCTTCAATCGTTACATTAGCCTCAGAGATACCCATAGTATTAACTCTGTTCTCGATTACACCTTTTGTTTCTCTCATTAGTGTATCGAGTTGTTCCCCTTTGGCTTTTGTTTCTCCTTCCATAACAACATAAACACCGCCATTAATATCAAGACCATATTTAAGCTGTTTCTTTAGCGGCTTGATTGGTCCACCTACTATAGTTATTACGCTGCCAATAATTGTCAAAACAATTAGCAGTACAGCCATTAAAGGCTTCAACTTGTTTATCATTAAATTTCCTCCTCATCATATATAAAATCTTTTAGCAGCCCGCTCTCCTCTTTATATGCAAGGATTTTATGTGCGAGCCATATTTCTTCATTCCAGCCATCACTGTCAAATGTTGCGTGCTGAAAAAAGACTGCTTCTCCAGCTCTGTTTTCGCATAAAACTAAATATGTCGAACTTTTATTTCTAGGTTCGATTCGTCCAGATACCCAACCAGTAAGCATGTCATGGGTTGCAAATTCCGATCCATCAAGATAGCCGTCATTATAATTCCCTTTTATTTCAGACAATTCTTTTGTTATCTCGTCCGTTAAGTTCATAAAACCACTCCTCTCTTTCTTAATTATAACATATTCGTTTACTTTTTCCAATATATTTGGCGAAACTATTGGAAGAAATAGCTGGCTATGTTATCATGAATATAAGGAGACTTTTATGATCGATATTATATTTATTATTTTGTGCATTGTTTTATTTAGAATGGCGCAATCTGCAAATAGGGAAGTAGTTCATGTAAAAAAACTACCATCTAAAAAAAATAAGCCCAGATTGGACGAACTTGTGAACTGGATAATGTCATTTAGAGAGGTAAGCTCTATAAGATTAAACGCAATACTATATTGTTTTTATGCTGGTGAAATTCACGATTATGGAGAATCTTGCATAGATAAACCATTTATAGCCTATAAAGAAGGTTTTATGATTAAAGAACTTAGAGACATATTTGGCACAACAAAAGAATATGCAAAAGTAAAGCCCATAAGCGACAAGAAAGCAGAAGCTAATCCGAGAATAATTAAGAGTTTAATAGGCATTATTCGCAATCTTGATGATTATACAGACGAAGGTATTATTAACTTAGTAACAGATACATTTATCTACGCTGAAACATCACTATATGAAGATAAGATGTTAAGGCCAGAAACCATTTTAAAATATTTAAAAGCAAATTAAAAAGCCCCCATTTGGAGGCTTTTCTTTATACTGCTGGGAATTTTAAACAATCAGGATTATCAATGCACTCTAGCACAGTTCTAAGTAAATCTAACTCAAAAACCATACCATTTTCATTTGCCTTGTCATCATAATCCTCAATGATAATAGAAAAGCTATTATCCTCGTCCAAAACTCCCACTTCTTCTCGATTAAAGAAACCCCAAACACCAAGTTTGTTATGGATTCTAAACTCAATTTCGTCTTCAATAAAATCGAGTAAGTGCATCCTTGCATACCTAGCAACATCTTCACTACTAGTATAGATCATAATATCAGCAGCAGCAAAGTCGTTGTTATATGGACTACCAATAGTGACATATCCATTATTTGGATAATATGTCAAACCAAAGAAGGTAAGAAAGTCTTTTAAAAACATTACTCTACCTCCTCACTAGGTTCACTAAAAGCTTCTTCTAGCCCAGCGATCTCCCAATCATCAGGAAGAACATCAATTGAAACTCTGTAATCACTCCCATCATTCGGTGGCAGTATAAAAGAGAGGTTTTGTATTGATACGTCCCCATTTACTGGAACATCAGGTTCGCTATCAAAATCATCAAGCTTATAGAAAAACGAACTAGATAAAAGGTCCATAGATCTTGATTCTGAACGCATACCAAGCGTTTTTGTTTCACAGATATATCTATTGTTCTTATCAACAAACACAGGGCGACAATGAGAGTCGTACCCTACAAAAAATATTTTTTTCATTTCTATTTCTCCTTTCTTAAAGAAAACCCGTCATAAGACGGGCTTTAAATTACTTGTTCATCTTTGCTCCACAGTGAGGGCAGTAATCGAATTTCTGAAAACCCCATTCTGTATCTTCGTAGCATGCGTTTTCGCAGCACGAACAATAAGGATAAGACTCTCCTTCAATCCACTCTCCTTCTGCCTTTTCTAAGGCATCTTCAAGCTCATAAAGAACTAGATCCTGTGTGCCAGTAAGGTTTTTGTTGTGATACCTAAAGTAATCAACAACCTTCCTTACCTTTTCTCTTACTTCTTCTGTCATTTTTATCTCCTTTTATGCTAGTTCTTCCGAAACTAGCTCTGTAAACTCTTCAACGCCCTCATATTCACCATAATGATCAAGAACGAAATGTATAAATTCGCAAACTTCCTGAAAATCATCATAAACGAGATCATTGACCCATGTTACTGGCTCATAGTATTTATCCCACTCATTAAGCGGGATAACTTCTCTACCCATACGCTCATTAACGTATGCTGGGATAGAATAAGCTCTGTAGTATAACTCAACATCCTCATCTGGAATATCAAGTCCGATCATTTCAAGAAACTCGGACATCTTGTTTGCTCTAGCCTCTCCCCACGTTTCTACATTGTACAGAAGCTGCTCAACCGCAGCAATCGCCTTTAGCGTGCTTTCATCATTTACATCATGCTTTATCTGTAAATACTTTGTAAATCCTGTCATTTTTATTCTCCTTTTTTAATACCTATAATATCCTGTTTGTGGATGCAGATACCACTTTGTGATACCTCGCATAATAGCAAAATCTACAAGACCATAAATAGTCTCACTAGAAGTAATATCAACCCAATCGAGATCATTATATTCCTCAACTACTACAAATCTTTGAACACCAAACGGATCAAAAATCTCTTGATGTTTGAAGTAAGCTCCAGCTTCAGCTATGCTTTTAATCGGTGACACACCCCTTGTCTTCTCTCTGTCGATATAGTCGGCAAAGTCTCTAAGGGTTTTGGAATAAAGAGCAAGAGCCTTTTCGATTGCATCTTCCTTAAGTGTTAGCTCAAAGAAGTCGCCATCTTTCTTAATGTTAAAGAAATCGTTTCCTTCAATCATTTCAGGCTCAAAATTGTCATAAAATTCATCAACCAATTCAACACCATGAGGTAAATTCTCACAAACAGCCTCATCAATAAATGTTTCCCAGTCTTTGCTTTCTAGGGCCTTCTTGCTTGTTGACACATAAAAAATTCTGTTCCCTATCATTTTCTTCTCCTTTGTTTTTAAAAGATGCAATTTTGTATATAAAAAGACATACCATGCGGCATGCCTGAAAACTAAAAAACAGACCTCTCAGTCTGCTGTCATCATTTATATAAATATAGCGACTCCTAAATCTAACTTCAAAAGCAAACTATAGTATACAGATATTATAACTTATTTGTCCGTAATGCACAAGTGATTTTCGCAGATGAGAAATTTGCAAATACAATAGATTATTTAAGTTATAAAATATTCATCTGCGAAAACGAAGAAAGGAAAATACTTGTCTGCGAAAACATACGGGGTAAAAGAAAAGACCCTCGAATGAGAGTCAATTCTGTGGATGGTTTACGTAACAATTAAGAAAGTTCCTCATTATTATAGTTCATTTGATTGGGAGAATCAAGCCAAAATCCATGCGGGCATATCTTTACACCTAAATACTATAAAAACCTCGCTACGGTCAAATTTCGCAGGATTTCTGGCATAATAAAAGAGGGCCTATAGCCCTCCTCGTTACACCAATCTAGTATTTACTATGCCCTCTGCAAAGATCTCATCAAGAGACTTATCAGTTGGTTCAAACTTGCCATCAATAATTTCTTTCATGCTGCCTTCTAGCCTCTTAGTCGAAACTCGATCATAGACATAATCATCACCAATCAGGTAGATATACAGCCTATCATTAGCTATCTTGAAGCAGAAGTCTAGCTTCTCATATCTGTGCTTAATTTCAAGCGAATATTTGCTAGTTAGTGTTTCCAACTCAACTCTGTTTGTTTTCATTTAATTACCTCTCTTAAGTTCCTGACCGCAGTATCTACAAAACCTTTCAAAAGCATCTCCAGCTAGAGGTTCTTTACAGCACGGACATACATCTACACGAAGGAAATGATTGCCAACAACCTCTGGGATCGGAGCTAGAGCTTTTCTTCTTGGAGCGAACGATTTCTTATCTGCGAGATTTTCTGTTACGAGAGCATCAATCTTAATACCAAAGTAATCAGATATGGTAACAAGAGCTGTTAGAGTAGGTTCAGTCTTACCTACCTCCCAGTTGTATACCGTAATATCAGAAACGCCTGCGGCTTCCGCAAGAGCTTTTCTTGAAACTTTATTCTTTTCTCTTAAAAACTTTAAATTAGTATTGATCTTCATAACTTCTTCTCCTTTATTTATTATAACATATCAAGCCTCTTTTTCCAATACTTTTGGTATAGAAAATAGCCGTAAATATACGGCTAAATCATATCCCACTTAATATTATCTTTTCCTATGACATTCCTTGCTTTTATTTGGAGAAGTCCATCATGCCTAGCTTTTGTATGAAGCCAGAACTGCTTGCCTGACTCAACATCATACCATAACACGGGAATATTACCTCTAAAAGACTTAATAATGTTCTCCACCTCATCAGCCTCATACCTTGAGCATCTAATCTTGAGAATATTATAATTTCTTGTTTTCGCAGATGACAAAAACTCAATATCCTCTATTGGAACAACATTCTGTATAACGAGAGATCCGCTCTCATCTATATCTCCCTTTAGTGCAACGATATTATTTTCATAAAGCAAAGTATCACAAGACATCATTGACTTAGGGAATATTACGCCTTCATAGGTAGATGTTTCATCTTCCAGTGAAAGAAACGCCATCTTTTCACCCTTTTTCGTATATATGGTTTTGATTGCTGTAAGGATTCCCACCATAATTACATCATCTCTCTTTGTTGTTACAGCAAGTTCCTCTCCTGTCATGTTCGCAAATTCATTAATAAGAGATTTATGTTTCTTCAAAGGATGTCCTGATAAGTAAACCCCAAGAGCCTCTTTTTCCATAGCAAGAAGATCGTCCTTCTTATAGTTAGGAAACTTCTTGATTTCTGGCTTTATATCATCACCTATAAGATCGAATATAGATGTTTGGCCAGTATTGGCGTTTCTAACTTTCGCATACTTAACAAGATTCTCGTAATTTTCTAAAAGCGTATTAGCATTGTAGAAAGGAATAGCCCCTGCAAAAATCAGCCCCTCTATATTCTTCTTGTTTAAGCTCTCTTTTGATAAAGAAAGAAAGAAGTCATATATATCCTCATAATCGTTTCCATGAGCTTCTATATCTCTGCTTACGGACTTTCCTACATTCCTGATTGCATCAAGCCCGTATATAATGCTGTTGCCATCACAAGAAAAGTCACCTTTACTCTTTTCTATGGTAGGAGGAATTAACTTAACCTTTTCTCCACTTGGCGTTTTTAGCTTTTTTATATCATCAATGAAAACAGCAAGCTTGTCGTAATCATCATACGCACTAGTCATTTGTGCGGCCATAAACTCGGCTGGATAATGATATTTAAGATACGCCGTCTGATAAGTTATTAAAGCATATACAGCGGCATGGGATTTATTAAAAGCATATTCAGCAAAGCTGGTCATCTGATCAAATATCTCAGAAGCGACTTTCTTTGATATGCCATTTCTCACGCAGCCCTTAATCTCGACATTCCCATTTTCATCTGTTTTCCCATTGATAAAATACTCCTTTTCTTCAAGCATCTTATCCATCTTCTTTTTAGACATGTAACGCCTAACAAGGTCAGATCTACCAAAAGAATAACCAGCAAGCGACCTAACAATATTCATTACTTGTTCTTGGTACACCATTACTCCATATGTAACATCAAGAATAGGCCTAAGAGCCTCTGTCTTATACTGAATTTTGTTTGGATTCTTCTTGTTTTTTACATACTCTGGAATGTATTCCATTGGCCCTGGTCTATAAAGCGAAATACCCGCAATTATATCTTCAAAGCAAGCTGGCTGCATCTTCTTTAGTGCATCTCTAATGCCTTTAGATTCAAGCTGAAACACTCCGACAGTCTTGCCCTTAGCAATCATATTATAAACATCAGCATCATCAAGAGGTATATTATTAATATCAATATCTATTCCCTTGTTTTCTTTTACAAGCTTAATCGTATCATTAATAACAGTAAGGTTTCTGAGTCCTAAGAAGTCCATCTTAAGTACGCCCTGTTCTTCAACCTCATTCATATCATGCATTGTCGCAACGCCATCTTTTGATGCCATGATTGGGATAAAGTGTTTAACTGCCTCACTAGATATAACTACCCCCGCTGCATGAGTTCCAACGCTCTTTGGAACATTTTCCAGCTTAATCGCCATATCTATTACCTTTTGGGTAAGCAGATCGTGATCGTATTTGAGCTTTAGCTCATCACTATATTCAAGAGCCTCCTTTAAAGACATTTTCTCTGGAATCATTTTAGATAACGTATTGGCTTCTCTATAGTCCATATCCATAATTCTGGCCACATCTTTAACCGCAGCCTTAGCTTGCATTGTGCCGAATGTGCATATTTGACACACAGCTTCTTGTCCATACTTATTAGCTACATAGTCAATAACTTCTTTTCTCCTTGTAGGATCGAAGTCCACATCTATATCAGGCATACTAATACGCTCTGGATTTAAGAATCTCTCAAAGATAAGGTCGTATTTAGTTGGTTCAAGATCTGTTATACCTAGGCAGTACGAAACAACACTTCCAGCAGCAGATCCTCTACCTGGTCCTACGGGAATACCATTAGCCTTAGCATAATTTATATAGTCTTGCACGATTAGGAAATATCCAATATATCCCATTTCTTTGATTGTATTAATCTCAAAATCAAGTTTTTCTTTAAGCTCTTTATTATCTCCATAAAGCCTATTAAATCCTTCATAGCATAGATGCTCAAAATAAGCTTCCTCACTATCAAAACCATCAGGAATCGGAAACTTAGGGATATGGTAGTTATGAAACTCCATTTCAAAATCGCAGAGATCGGCTATTTTATTTGTGTTATCACAAGCCTCTTCGGGAAGAAGCTCTCTCATTTCATCTTCTGATTTAATATAAAACTCGTGAGTCGGGTAAGTGAAATGAGCTGGATCAGCAAGCCTCTGTCCTCGGCCAATACATATATGGGCCTCATGAGCCTTCCAATCATCTTTATTTACATAATGAGCGTCATTAGTTGCAACCATAGGAATACCCGTTTCCTCTGATATTCTTTTAATACCCTCTATGACTATTTTATCTTCTTCTTGCCCGTGATTTTGAACCTCAAGGTAATAATCTTCAAAGATATTACTCATCTCAATAGCCTCTGCCTTAGCCTCTTCATACTTCTCATCAAGTAGAAGTCTTGGTACTCTACCAGCAAGGCATGCACTAAGACATATAAGACCCTCGCTATGTTTTTTAAGCTGCTCTTTGTCTGTTCTTGGTTTATAGTAAAACCCTTCTGTATAAGCATCCGAAACAATTTCCATTAGGTTTTTGTAACCAGTCATATTTTTAGCAAGTAAAATAAGATGATAACTTCTTCTATCATCACTTGTTTTATCATGCATTGTTCTTTCTGCTACATATACCTCAGAGCCTATGATTGGCTTGATGCCGTTAGCCTTGCACTCCTTATAGAATTTAACGACACCAAACATGTTTCCATGATCAGTTAAAGCACATGAAGTTTGGCCAAGCTCTTTTACTTTAGAGACAATATCTTTAATACTAGATAGTCCATCTTGTATCGAATAATACGAATGTAAATGTAAATGCGCAAACATAACTTACCCCCTCTTTTAATTATATCATATTTATATATTTTATCCAATATATAGTAATGAAAATGAGAGCCATTTTCGGCTCTCAAAATGCATGTTATTACCGAGCATTACGCTCTATAAAAGGAGAAGGTTGCTCTAAACGAGCTTCTTGTTTCAGCGACCATGAGGACAATCATTGCTTGGTTTTCGCTATTTCCTGTTATGATCTCCGCAAGCGTCAATTCGGTAAACCTAAAACCCTACTCCGATATTTTACTCCCAATTATTACTTCCGTCAAGCGAACATTTTGAGTATGGCTACCATTTGTTCTACTGACATACCAGCGTGCAGCCTGTTAGCATTACTAACATCTGGAATTACCCTGTCTGCACTAAAGAGAAACGCCTTACCGCCCTTCTTCTTCCAATCAAGTACGTTGTCAAGTTGATCGTCAATAAGAACGTCACTCTTCGAAAATGTCGGAACAAATCTAGCCTTCTCACCAACGCACGGCGTAAAGATTATTGAAGTTATGTAGTCTCTACCGATATGTTCTTCCAGCCAAGCAAGTTTTTCTTCTCTAGCGTATGGATTAACCTTTTCAGATAGAACAGCACTGCATATTCCAACATCAACATATTCTGCTACCGTTTTTAGAAGTTCCACCCCTCTTTCGATAGGCGAGAGATTTCTAAAATACCCCTTTTCGTTTATTCTGCTTGGATCACCTAGTTCTTCCAAAGTGTAATATTTAGCAAGAACTCCATCTATATCAAAGTAAATCATCAGATTTCACCTTCGTAGTATTGTCCGTTACTGATCTTAACTAGGCAATCACCAAGAAAATCTCTTTCTTTCTGATCAACGCAGTTATCTAGGATATTACCGATTACTTTGATTGCATCATCCTTCTTTACAGGCTTGTCATTATCAGTAACAACGATATACCCTTTTTCATTAGTTTTTACCTTAACCATTATTTTCTCCTTTCTTTTATGAAAATAGAGCCACTTTATGGCCCTATTGATTGGTCGGCAGAGTAGGATTCGAACCTATGAAGGCTAAGCCAGCGGGGTTACAGCCCGTTCTCGTTGACCACTTGAGTACCTACCGATATTGGTGATCCGTCTGAGACTTGAACTCAGGACTCCTTGATTAAAAGTCAAGCGCTCTGCCAACTGAGCTAACGGATCATATAGCTCCCCACTATACGGGGATAGGTGAAAACCTAAGATTAAGAGCATGGCACGAGCGAGAGGAATCGAACCCCTATTCCAAGATTTGGAGTCTTGCAGTCTGCCGTTAACTTACACTCGTATATTGGTGATGTCGCAGGGAATCGAACCCTGACCTTGAGGATGAAAACCTCATGTGCTAACCTTTCTACTACGACACCTTATGGTGGTATCACAAGGAATTGAACCTTGACTTTGAGAACGCATCTCATGTACTGACATTTATACTATGATACCAAATTGGCGGTCTATGAGGGAATCGAACCCTCATCTTCCGATAGACAGTCGGACATACTAGCCTTTATACGAATAGACCATATTGGCGGGAGATATAGGACTTGAACCTATGACAAACTGGTTAACAGCCAGTTGCTCTATCAACTGAGCTAATCTCCCATTATCTGCGGCCAGAAGGGGATGCGGCGTGCTTACCGTTTTTTGCCTTCAATATGGGATTGGCCGCTTATCCCATGCGCCTACCCTAACGCCTATTAGCACTTACAGGCGAGGTTCTTCGGCAGGGTATTACACCCTTGGCGGCGATACTGAGAATCGAACTCAGATAAGCGGAATCAAAACCCGCTGCACTACCGTTGTGCTATATCGCATCAACATCTATATTATATCATATTAATTGTATTATTCCAACACCTTTAACGAAAAAAATAGAGGCTTATGCCTCTATTAGTTAACGGACTGCTCGAAGTAGTTCCCAGTCTCTCTATCAAAATGATAAAGAGTTACAGAAGCTCCGATCTCCTTTGCTGCATTGATTGCTGCAATTAGAGCTACTGTAAGTCCAGTAACATAAATGTTAACGGATTCCGTGGATTTCACTCCATTATCCATAAAGAAAGCAAAAGCTTCCTTTTCAAGACCCGCTGTATCTGTAGGGTCTGAAATGGTATTACCAAAAATATATTCAGTAACACCATCAATTTCGTGGCGGCCTTCGCAAAGACCAAAATTCTTATTTTCCATTTTTTTCTCCTTTAATAATACTTTTTTTAACACCTATTAAATACAGCAGCCGCATGTGTTATGTCTCCAATCCTCTTCATTGAAAAGATCGTACAGCATGCTATAGTCTGTCTTATCTGCAATAAGCTTGAGCCAATTTTTATTAGCTCTTACCCATTCCTCTTTGTATAAGCCGTCTGTTTTGCCTTCCCAAACAACCCTACCATCTTTATTGATAGCACATGTTGCATAGGATAGCCTTGTGTTCATTGGCTTACTTCTTTCTGGGATGAACTCAGAAAGCTCTTCTTCCAAAATTAGTTCATTTCCTTTTTCATCATATTCAGTATATTCTCTGAACACTTTCCACTCTCCTTTGCATCTTGCAAATGGAGCATGTTCCCAGACAACACGATATTTCATTTTTATTCTCCTTTACTTTCTTCGTTCTAACTCTTGGTGGATCTCAAAATCCACTACTGCTGTAATCCAGCAAAAACCGCCAACTGTGCACAGTATAGCGATAACTGCTAAGACAGGCCCATCATAAATAGATAGAGCTGTCATTACCATAGCAACGCATATCATAATCATGACGTTCCTTGCAAGTTTAAGCGATCTTTCACTCATTTTTTTGAGATATTTTTTCATTTTCATTCTCCTTTATTAGTATAGGTAGTAGTCATCAATCTCTGGATTAAGTGCCAGAGATGAGCCACCACCCCAGTTTACATGGACCTGACCAGCATCATCAACGTGGTCAATGATTCCATCCGCTCCAGTCATCCTTGGTTCGTCAACCATGCGAATACAGCGGATTCTTGAGCCTTTAGTAAACTTCTCCTTTAGTTCTAGGACTTTTGCTCTGCTTGGGAAGCACATTACAGCCACCCACTTTCCGCAAAGTCATAATCCTCGTAGCCATTTACTACTAGGACTTGGTCCATTCTAGTGGACGGATCATATTTGTCATCCATCCAATCATTTCCATAAGAGAAGTAAAGACCATCCTCTATAGAGAGGATATATCTCTGTTCCCCTTCGACTTCTTGGTATAGTAGATGACCATAGTCATTAGCTATTCCAAGAAATGCCGCTCTTACTGTTTTCTTCTTCATTTTATTTTCTCCTTTTAAATTTCATCTGCGAGAGCATCTTCGCTAAGCTCTCTATAATAATTCTCTTCCTCTAGCTCATTTACTAGATCACGGAAACGCTCTGCCTTTGAGATAGCTTTTGATGCTATCTTCTCTAGGAAATGTTCATAAGAACAGCTTGGCTGAATCTTTCCGAGCAAGACGTCTGTCTCGGTGAAAATGCTGTAGTATGCAACCTCTCTATCAGCATGCTTTTTAGCATACTGATCTCTGTTGTAATGACCCATGATATATAGGCCATTTTCTTCTGCAAATTCCCTTATTCTCTTATTTAACTTATCCATTTTTAATTCTCCTTTTTTGTTTTAATAACAACAATAATTTTGTATATAAAAAGATATGCCTAAAGACATATCTGGAAACTAAAAAACAAACCTCTCGGTTTGCCGTTAATTTATATAAACGGGTTACACCCTGTATTTCAACTTCAAAATCTGACTGCTTAATCTAACTACCAAATCAAACTTTAAATATATTAGTATTATAAAGCATATTTTAAAATAAAGCAAAAAAAAAAAGATGCTTTCGCACCTTCTTTAAAGACTATGCATGTAGCACTACCATCTTTTGCCACAAAAATTATACAATATTTGATGCATTTTTACAACAAAAAAAGATTGAGGGGCTTTTGTTCACCCTATAATCATCCGACTCATCATCTTCGGCCATGCCCGAACTTAACCCGTGCATTAAGGAGCTACCCTAATGCAGTTAAGCCCGACAACGACTCAAACGCCGCTGCCCGTTGAGACAAGAGGCTTGAAACCTCTAACTTTCACCCGCTTTCGGATTTTTCTTTTTGAATAAATGCCATTCGGAAAGAATTATCTTCAAACGTAGATTGGGCTACTTGTTCAACATAGCGTGTTATACGAGATTTTAATCTCTTCACTACGAATCGGATTGTTTGGCTTTCCTATCAAGTTTTTCACACCCTTGCCAAAGAGCTGTCTGATAGGTTATTCTCCACAGGAGCGTCTATTATTCCGACCACGCTTTGTTAGCTTTTGACTTCTCGAAATGATCGTACGCCTACTCGCTTTGCCTTTTACAGCATCCTGATAAAATCAACGGGAACGATTACAAGTATCCTTGCTTCTCTGTCCGTGCGAGGGCTGCTGGCAGCTTGCAAACCTCTGCACCAGCATCTCAATCTAAAGATATTATAGCATAGCCAAACCCCATACGCAATACCTTTTTAAAAACTTTTTCAGAAACATAAAAAATAAGAGTAAAGCCCCTATTTTTTGTTGCGATTCAACCTTCTATTTCGCAGTTTATCCCATATATCACGAAGCATCTTAATTTCATCATCATTTAGACCAAGCCCTTCACGAAGCAAAACAGAATCAGTATATTCCAGAATCTTATCAATTTCTCCTTTGCGCTGCCAATCATCAATCTTTTGGAAGTCTAATCGCTCTGCCATTTGCATAGGAATACGAAGTTGCCTTATAGCGCTTGGCGTTAATGCCAACAAACCACTGCTGTAACCTCTTCCAATCAATTCACTAATAGCTAAAGTGTAAGTGTTAAGAAAGGCCGCTGTAACCAATGAACCATCAATTCCTTCTAAAAATCTTACTTTGTAGAGATTATCAGTAACAAGCATTTCTCTTTTGTTCAAAATCATTCTAGGATATAGATGTGCATTGCATAACATAAAAGCCTCAGCGTGCCAACTCTGTGAAACATAATACCATCTTGGTCTTATACGACATTTATAGTTTGTGTCAAAGCCCTTCTTTTCACCTAGCCGAATATAAGACTTCTCCTCATCAAGCAAATCATCAAAATCCTTATTTTCAGGAGCAAAGAAGAATATATTCTTATCTAGTTCGACTAGATTTTTATAATCCTCATCTGTTAGATTAATGCCTTTTACTTGCTTTGACTGACTAATGATAGGAGTAACACTCTTTTCGAGACCTAATTTCATTACCATATCTTTATTCATAATAAAGAACTCATTTCTACCACTCACAAGGCCAATATTTACTTCAAATAATTCGCTTGAGTTAGAAATCCTAGAATCCTTATCGAGACGTTTTAGTAAATCAATTTCTTCGTTGGTTAAATAATACTCCATCCAGTGATTGCAAGTGCGATCAATCAGCTCAGCTTTATTTAAAGACTCCATCCCTCGTGTAGTCAAATCAGCTAAGTCATCAAGTTCTATAAGGCGAACACCATGTTCCTCACAGCCTCTTTCACCAAGCAGAAGAACAACTTCTTGCTTGATATTATCAAAAACTAATTTCTTAAATGTGATAATAGTTAACCTATCAAAGAAAACATTAAGAAATTCTCTTGTTTCAGCAGCGTAGTCTACATAAAATAACTCCGCAGGAATAACCATCCCAATACGACCAGTTGGTTTTAAAGCCTTACAAGAAAGAACTAAAAATGGAATCCATATATTTGTTAACCGATTAGGCTTAAATCCATATTTCTCCATTAAATCAAAAGCAATCTTACGCTGCTCTTCTTTAAAACTCTTACAGCGAATATATGGTGGATTACCAATTATGACATCAAACTTAGTGCGTTCGTCAATATTATTTTGATAATAATTAAAGAAATCATTGCACATTATTGTCATACCATATTGAGAAGCCTTTTCAGCTTCAATTTCATCTTGTTCAATCCCAAGCACATTGCTTTTAATTTGCTTATCTGTAGCACCGAGCCTTTTATAGCAATTAGCCAAAGCCTTAATAAAGCTACCGTCACCACAACTAGGCTCTAAAACAGACTCTGATGTATCAGAAATAGCCCAGTTCGTAATAAATTCAGAAATCTCACGAGGAGTATAATATCCGCCTCTTAATTTGTTATATTCTTTCATATTTTTCCTCTCTATACTTCATTATATCATATTGGCTGTATTTTCCCAAGTGATAGAGCGAAAAAAATAGAGGCTTTCGCCCCTATTAAAATAAATAATATATACCCTCTTTTGCAAGTGCTATGTGAATATGATCGTAAATCTTTCTTGAAATAGGTAGAGCAAAATGTTGTTTCTCAATCCACCATGCACCATTCCAGACAATTACATCGAAATCATCATTCTCAAATCTTTCTGCCGTTCTTTCATAAGTTTTGTATTTTTTAGCTTTCTTATGAAAGTAATCATACAGTTGCCCGTAAACAGACACACTCTCTTTTTCTATTTTTCTATCCCATCTTTTATTCAACTCTTTATCCATTTTCATTTTCCTTTCTGATTTACAAAGCTCTCAAATCAATGCTCTCAAAATTAATCATATAGATATGTGCAGCCATCTTTCTTTAAGAGCATATCAATATGATTAAATACGCTTCTAGGAATACGTATACGGTATACATTACTTTCTATATACCACTTATTCCCATAAATGATTACATCAAAATCATCTACTTGAAATCTCTCTGCTGTTTTTCTATATGTTTTGCACTTTTCAGCTTTTCTGCTGAAATAATCACACAGTACTGCACTAATAGAAGTAACTTTTTTACTTTCAATTATCTCTTTAAACATCACGATTCTCCTTTTAAAGCTCCTCTGGTATCATGTCATGAACCTCTGTGACAATAAATGTTAATTCGACAGGCCCATCATCATGAGTATAGCAATCAGCATCAACCCATGTACAAGAAGCGCTAATCGTATAACCGATTGTCTCCGAACCAACTACAACTAAAGGCCACACAAAGGGATTCAACGTCTCAAGCTCGAAGTCATAATAGTTAAGATCTTCATCTTTCTCAAGGTTTTCAATAAGAACCCTTAAAGCTTCTTCTGACGATCTAGCTTCAATGCAGCGGCTCGGAATACTGTCAGTTTCATAATAATCAACGCTATTATCTAAGAGATTAACAAACGTGTTTCCTATTAAGTACCTTTTTACTTCTTCTTCGTCAACTTGTTCTACAACAGCACTTAACTTCACTGGTTCGTCAAAAAGACAGTAGTCATACCATGTGCAATAAAGATCAATTCCATAGCCAATCTCTTCCAATGTATCAAAGTCAGCAATTGGCCAAACCAAATCATAACGTGCATCATAAAGTCCGTAACTATCGAGATCATCCTCAAGCTTTTTTACAAATTCTAAAAACGCCTGCTTGGGCGAATCCGCATCAATGTACGTATCTTTAATAACCTCAGTTGGATAATAAATATCATCATCACATTCAAGATTAATATCAACATCAATGTCTTTAATCAAATATTTGTTCATTTTTATTTTCTCCTTTCATCCATTAAAGGTACTTTCTCTTAATTTCCTCAAACTTCTCGCTCTGCTCTCTTTTAATGAGATCAGCCTCAAGAAAGTTTATGAAATCTTTAATAGCATTTGAATCTTCGCAATCATCTCTAATACGCTCTTTTAGAATATCAATCACATCAAAAGCACGCACCATGAGATAAACATAATCAGCATCAGCCATGTTTTCCATCCACAAATCCTCATTTCCGTAAACCTCTGGGGATTTTTTGCAAATCTTTCTATAAAGCTTCTGTAATTCGTATCTACTCATTTTTTCTCCTTTTTAAAAACAAGAGCATGCTGAACGCATGCTCCAATCATTATAAATAACACCTATCTAGCTTCTTGTTTTTAAGGTTGTATTCATCCCTAAAAGCACTAATGGCCTCACGTTCTGTACAAAAGTAAAATTGTATTTCTTTTGTTCTGAAATATTCATCTTTATGATGAATAATAAACGAGCCATCCCAGACCTTCTTTATAAAAAGCACACCTGAAAACCCTTTAGGTACTCTCATTATCTTTCCTCCTTATCTAACTCGTAAAAATTACCATCATCATCAATTCCCATGTTAAATGCCTTCTTTAGACAATCCTCATCAACACTAACAAGAGAATTAAACTCTGCATATTTGACAAGATCGGTTAGATCTCTGATTGCAAAGACCTTGCCCCCAAGATCAAGCTCATCATGATCAACGACAACGCCATCTACAAGCTGCCTCCAACCGAGCTTTTCAAGATCCAGCTCGAACTGAATCTCATGCTTTTCATCAGGAGTGGTCGTGTAAGCAATTCCTACATGGCTTAAATCCTTGTAGCAATCATCAAAGTTAAAACGATCTTGCTCATACTCGTCCATGCAATATTTCACAATAGCATTTTTCAGAAGAAACATTAAATAACTAATATTGTCTTCTTTATTGAACTCATCAAGCTTTGCAACGTCTACGATAATTCTATAAGCATTAATACCCTTGCAGCGGAGTAGCTCTCCTGGATAATATACCATAAAATTCTCGCATGCCATTGTAACAAGGTCTCTAGCATCTTCATCTGGAACATAATTACAGATAGCATATACCTTCTTCCCCTTGTACTTAGGAAGCTCTTTCTTGATGAACTCCTGAATACTCATTACGTAATGAGTAGTGTTTTCAGTAGCAAATCTTTCAAGGTAATCCACTGTATCAACGCCAATATAGGCTTCGTGGTTCTTAAACAGATAAGCCTGAGCCGCCATATAACAGCCAAAATCTATGATTGTGTAATCATCTGGCACGTTATTTGCAACAGCCCTATACTGCTCCTCAAAACAAGCAAACCCCAAATCAAGCTCGCATTTATCCTGAGCAAGCTTTTCGTTAACTTCTTTGACTGGGATAATATCCCATAATTTCGCCGTTTTCATTTTTATTCTCTCCTTTTTAATCTCTCCACTCTGTGTGTACTAATACAAAGTCTCTTTCGCCAGAATAATGTGAATCCTCCAAAATAGAATTAACAAATCTAGCACTAGTAAGCCTTGCATCTTTAAGTCTAACTCTATAAAATTCGGAGCTTAAAAAATAGCTTGCACGCATATTAACGCCAGCCATATTGCACTTTCTAAACTCAGAATTAGTAATCCTTGCAATTTCAAAGCTTGCACCCAGCAAATCTAGGCTATACTCTGAGCCAGAGGTAAAAACTGTATTACTGATTATTGATGAACTTAGGTCAACCCCACGCATATCGCAATCAATAAACATACAGTTCTCTATCTTTGTCTCTCTTATGTCAGCATCGATAAAGCTGCACTCAGTGAACTTGCAGTCAGTAATAGGCTCTGAAAAATCAGCATTACTGAAATTAACAGCAGTATACTCTTTTCTTTTCATTTTTATTTTCTCCTCTCTTATAAATTTATAATACATAGAACTGGTCCACCAATAAGAACCACTAAAAACAGAATTTTAGAAACCCAGTAGAGGATTCCATCATTGTATTTAAATAGTTCCAAATGAATATTTCCTATGATAATACATACTATCATCCAACCGATAAAGTTTATAACAAACTCATTTACCTCACGCATTGTTTTCTCCTTTTTAATTTTTAGATTATCGAGTTCCTAATGTATCAATAAGAGCATCCAGAATACCAATCGTTAACTCGCCTTGATATTCTTTTTCTGTGAGCTTTAGAAGTCTCACGTAATCGCCGTATTTGTTTCTTATGCATATAACACGAGATACGGCTTTGCGATCTTTTCTGCCCTTGTAATTTGTTATAACACCGAAGGTTTCGATAGCCTCAATATACTCTCTAACTTTCATTTTTTCTTCTCCTTTGTTTTTAAAAGATACAATTTTGTATATAAAAAGACATACCATGCGGCATGTCTGAAAACTAAAAAACAAACCCTTCGGTTTGCTGTCATCTATTTATGTGAATATAGCCACTCCTGAATCGAACTCTAAAAGCAAACTATAGTATGGAGATATTATAACTTAAAACAATAAATTATACAAGCGGTTTTCGCAGATGAGAAATTTACAAATATGGCAAATCTTTTAAACTCCAAAATATTCATCTGCGAAAACTAAGTCTAAAAATACTTGTATGCGAAAATATAAAAGTACCAGGAAAGGCCCTCTTGCGAGAGCCTATCTTCTGGTTACAGTCAGCCTTTATAGCTAAAGGTTGTTCGCAATCATTATCACACATTTTATTAAAGAGATCAACACTAAATTTACTTAGCCATATCAACCTACCTAAACGTAATAAAAACCTCGCTATGGCTAAATTTCGCAGGATTTCAGGCATAATAAAAGAGGGGCTTATGCCCCTCTAATTATCTGCTTCTTCTCTTTAGAAGATATGTTGCCATACCAGCCGCAAAGCTAAAGATAACTCCATAGAGAATAATATTCATATCATCTCCAGTCTTAGGAATATCCTTATTAATAGTCTTACGAACTACAGTCTGATTGCTTAGAACCTTGCTCTCCTTTGGAATTTCAGAACTCTTAGGAGTCTCAACATTTTTAGGCTCTTCAACCTTAGTCTGCTTTGGCTCTTCTACCTTTGGAGTCTCAGGCTTCTTTGGTTCTTCTACCTTAGGCTCTTCTGATTTATTTGGAGTTTCTGGTTTCTTAGGTTCTTCTGGCTTATTAGGTGTCTCAGGCTTTTCTGGCTTCTTTGGTTCTTCGATCTTTGGAGTTTCTACCTTTTCTTTAGTATTCTTAATAGTAAGAACACCGCCATTGCTAGTAACATTAACAGTAAATACTTCATTAGTAGCCTTGTAGCCACTTGGAGCAGCTACCTCAGTTACCTTGTACTCACCAAGCTCTAGCTTGTCAGATAGTGCAATTCCTTCATCATTAGATGCAAGCTCGAAAGTCTTATCGCCTTTAGTTACCTTAAACTTAGCACCAGCAAGTCCTTTTCCTGTTTCAGAATCAACCTTTCTAATTCTAAGCTTACCGCTAACCTCTGTGCTTACGCCGCCACCAGCAGCCTTATATAGCCATACGCCACTAGACTTGCTTGGAACGATCGCATCTGCACTAAGCTCTGCGGAGTTATTCTGGATTGGATCTTCATCATTTACCTTTGTAGCATATGATAGTAGATAACCCTGAGTTCCAATCTGACCTAACTTCAACGTAAAAGATGTCTTATCTTCGTTATACTTAACTCTGTTTGTGACATCAATCGCCTCACCATAGCTAGTAATGTGACCATCCTCAGCAAAAGTTACCTTCTGGAGCTTAAACTCTGGGAGGTACTCACCGTTACCAGATGTAATCTTGTCAGTTACGACAACATTTTTTAGGTTCTGGCCGCTCTTGTTGATACGGATTCGCCAATCAGCTCTATCCTTACTCTTTGAAGGATTAGCCCATTTACCAATTACCTCTGTTCCAGATACTGGCTTGTTAGGCGTGAATTTAACTGGTGGGAATACGCTATAGGCACTAGCGTTATTGTTGTTTATTACAACCTTGATTGGTGTAGCCTCTCCAAACTTAACACCCTTCTCATTGCCTCTAGCATAGAAGAAGAGGTTTCCCTTTAGATTAGCTTTACCATTAACCTTTTCGTTGAAAACAACATGCACAACGCCGCCAGCAGTACCACTAGGCTTAACAGTTGCGTTCGCAATCACCTGTCCTTGGTTATCACTTAGTGTAAAGTTATAATTCGTGAACGCAGATGATAAATCAATCTCCTTAGGTACAGCCATATCGAAGTAATCTCCAGTATGAACTGTGTCGTTAATTGTGTAATTAGCGAACAACTTAAAAGAGCTACCAACAGATACTTCTTTGATTGCTTCTCCAGCATCATTCTGGAGTTCTAGCTTTGCGAGCTGAGTGTTTACAGCCCTACCTTCGTCAGCGAATACGCCCATAGGCATAACTAGGGCCAACATAGTTATTAGAGTTACAACAAGTTTCTTCATTTTTCATTTCTCCTTTGCTCATAAAAAAAGACAAGCCTTATGGTTTGTCCTGAAATAATTATTAATATAGTTACTCTCAAATCAGACTTTAAAAAGCAAACTATAATATAAAAACATTGTACACCATTCAAAACAAATGTCAATAAAAAAAGAGGGATAAACCCCCTTTTAATTTAGCGGTAATATCCCACTACTGGCATAAGATACCACTTCTTTATATTCTGGTTAATAGCGAAATCTACTAACTCATAGATGCTATTAACGGAATCAACATCTATGGCATCTCCAAAGATAGACTCGTCTTCGGCAAGGCCGAAAGAGATAAACTTGTTTTCATAAAATGGCTTGAAGAGGTTGTTAAATGCCTCTTTGCTTTTAGATTCTTTAATGCCTATATAAGATCTAGTGCCATTCTTTTCGATATAGTCGGCATAATCTCTAAGCGTCTTCGTGTAAAGAGCTAGAGCTTTCTCGATCGCATCCTCTTTGAGCGTCATTTCATAGACACCATTTACCTCCTTAATATCAAAATACTCATTTTCGAGTAGAAATGACTCAAAATCCCTTTCACAAGGGCTAAACCTTTCTACCTCATAAGGCATTTCTGAATTAAAGAAATCATAGATGTAATCATCTTCCTTTTTTAATTCCTCAATAAATCTATCCTTATCCAGAACGTGTTCTCTATCATTTGTAACGTAAAAAATATTATTCATTTTATTTTCTCCTTTATCTATTCACATAATTAGCTTCAATAACATTTGCTGCTATGCTTGCACCGTTCACCGAGAACCAGCCCTCTTTATTACTATGAGCTAGTTTAACATCATGAATATTACCAGCATCTATAAACGCCAGCAGGCAGTCTTTCCCAAAAGGCTCTGTTGATATATCATCAGCCTTTGGTCCAGCCACCCTCTTAACAGATTCGAGCAGCTTTTCTTCCTTTAGAAGCCCAGCATATCTATTGATATGATCCATGATAACACCCGTCCTCTTGCAGAAATCTACAGTGCTTCTAGCCTCATAGCTTCTACCAATCAGTTCAAAAGTACCATCTTCGGTAGGCATCTTTATGTATATTTTACTCTTCATATTTTCTCCTTCTTTTGAAATAATAGCCCCACTAAATGTGGGGCTAAACTTTAATCTTCTTCGTTTAAGAAATCTTCGATACAACCATCTGATACAAGATCATCATATGCTTCCATAAGCTCATCTTTATTGTCTTTAAGCATTGCAAGAAATTCGTCTTCATCCATAGAATAAAGGTTTCCGTCACCGCCTAAATAAATATATGGTTCAGTAAAATCATAATCACCATATTTAACGGCTCTTGCAACTTCTAAACCATTCTTAAAAAGACGCTCAAAGCCATCTTCATCATTAGTTGTTGCACCAATAATTTCTCCAAAAGGGCCAACTGCCTCAAAAACTTCCATAAGCTGATCATCAGTAAGTTCTCTTTCATCTTCTGAGAGATTAAGGAAGTCCTCAATGTCGCCGTCTTTTACGAGTTTATCATAAATCTGTAAAAGATCGTCTTTGCCTTCTCTAAGCTCTTTGAAGTATTCATCCTCACTCATAGAATAGAGACCTCCATCATTATCATTTACTTTGAAATATGGCTTAGTGTAATCATAATCGCCATATTGAGCAGCTCTTACTGCATCAATCATATTTTCGAAAAGTGCATCAAAAGCCCATTCGTCATTTTTATATAGCCACCAATAGTCCACATATCCTCCGACTTTTTCGAAAAGCTTCTCAAGCTGCTCATTAGTTAGTTTTCTCATTTTTTATTTCCTTTCTTTTTAAATCTACAAAAGTTTCAAACTATAGAGCCATAAACTCTCTCTTATTAAGACCACAAAACGACTTAATATGCGTAGAAGTCGTCAACGAAGGAGCTTCGTCATAAAGCCTCTTAAGAGTTCCATTAGGAAATCTCTTAATGATTGGTGTCTGGTAGCTAAATAGCGTTTCTACACCATAATCATCAACCTCTACAATAGCCTTCCCATAGAAAGACTTTCTGCCGTTTGTTGGCATAAGTTCACGTCTTATCATTTTTATTCTCCTTTTCTAACAATACAGGTCTACTAATGTAACCCTGTAATCACTTTCAGCATCATCTTCTAGTTCAAAAGAAAGCTTAGCCTTCTCGAAAATATCTTTAAAGAAATCGCTTTTAATATCAATATAAAATGGCTCATCACCATCAATATGAATATCATCAGCATCCCAAAGATATATGCCGTACCAGTCCATGAATAAATCTCCATTATCTTCAATAGAGTATTCTGTTGTATCTCTATCAAAAACATACTTTCTACCGTCAGGCATGGTTGCAACAAGAGTATTGATCATGCAATATCCTTTGTTTGTTTTAGCTACAAAGCACAACATATTTACACCTCCTCATTCATTGCAAGAGGTTCAGCCTTAACGATCTCAAGATCGTTTATCATCTCCTCATACTCATCCATTGTAAGCATCTGTAGGTGGTACATATCCCACTTTTCCCAGAATGCTCTTACAACAGTTCCTACTGGGAGAAGTCTATCCTGAGCCTGACCGCCCTCATCTCTGGAGCTTGCTGTTGTAGAGAAATAAGGAGTTTGCTCTGCCTTTAAATCTCCATAGCAAACCTCGAATTTTATGGTCTTATTTTTATCATCCTTGAAAGAAATCTTCTCTCTAAACGAACGATTATATGATGCATAACCAGCAACCTCTAGGGCTGTATTGTTTTCATCATAACCAAAACTGCGATTCCATTTAGGCGAAAATCCCTCACTAGAAACCACAGCTAACAGCCCTCTATCAATAAACTTATTCATTTTATCAAGAACTCTGTCGTAATACTCTGTAAGCTCTTCTGGGATAGTCTGCCACTTAGAACAGAAAGGCTTGTTATACATATGCCTTACAAGATCATCACAAAAGTGGAAAATGGTCTTATCTCTATTGATATAACTGTCTTTTTCTACGATTTTGTAACAAGCATTAAACTTGTCAAAATTATCCTTTAGCTCATCTGCACCCTCAATATCAGACCACATTAAAGCTCTCTTCTCAAAGTCATTAATCTTCTTCTTCATTTCCTTTTTCATCTTTGTTTCTCCTTTGTTTTTTAAAAATATAATTTTGTATATAAAAAGACACACCTTACGGCCTGTCTGAAAAAAAATAAAACAAACCCAATAGGTTTGCATCAATTTATATAAATATAGCTACTCTTAAAACAAACTCTAAAAGCGAACTATAGTATGGAAATATTATAGCCTAATAAGTGAATATAAGCAAGTCATTTTCGCAGATGAGTATTTCTGAAATCGCTGAATATTCTCCCATTAAATTATTCATCTGCGAATTTTAGAAGAGCGTTTTAACACACATTTTTACAATATACCTATTTACTATAAAAACTCCGCTACGGTCAAATTTTGCACGATTTGGGGCATAAAAAAAGAGGGCTTTCGCCCTCTAATTATTCACCAATCTTATTCTTTCTAGTCCAAGCACCGCAAAGCATATTCCATAGAGCAGCTCTGTCATGTCTTTCATCGTTGTCACCACGAAGATGCTTCATGTAATGACGGATTCCAGAGTCAACATATCTGTCTAGTGGTATACCCTTCTGCCAGTTACGAGGTCCATACTTGATTGCACCATTCTCTAGCTGAATAGCGTATTCCAAAACAGCAGTCTCTCTATCCGCAAAATACTCATCTGCGAATTTAGCAGCAGCATTTACTAGGCACTTATAATCACCAGAATCCTGAAATTCAGCAAAGAGTTCAAGAACATTCTTATCTGTCTTGGAAGCCATAAACTCTGCCACAATATCAAGCGGAAGCAGATCGCATCTACCTTTACCAGTCTGAATATCTCTTACAGCACCAGTAGAGAACTCTTCCCTCTTTCCGCTGTCTTTGATTGGGTTATCAGAAGTAGCCTTAGCTTCCTTTGGACTTTCTTTTGGACTTTCCTTTGGAGCTTCCTTAACAGCTTCTTTCTTTGGCTCTTCCTTAATGTCCTCTTTGACATCTTTTTTTGGTTCATCCTTAGGTTCTTCCTTCTCTGGCTTAACCATAAACTTCTTGATTGAGTCAAGGTGGTCAAACAATGCAGTAATCACATTGTTATGGTAATTCATAGAATGAACAACATTGCCATCTTTATCCATAAGTACAAGAATCGGTGTTTCATCAAAAGCCAGCACATAATCTGTCTGATCCTCAAGGATTAGCATAATATCATCATCTTCTGTAATGATTGAGCTATCCTTGATTGGGGTTGTGTGGTGTTCAATCACGTCACCGCTTTCCTTGTCAGTAATGAGAATATTTACATCACCCTTTGAAGCAAGATAAAGCTTCTCTTCTCCATAAGAGAACTCAGCCCACTTCTGGTTTGGCCACCACTCAGGCCTCAGCTTATTGTTTTCAACAGCCTGCTGATAGTCCTTTGAAAGAACCTTGACACGAACTCCACCGTCAGCAGAATTGATTTCCTTAATTTTCTTTTTAAATTCTTTAATATCCATTTTTATTCTCCTTTTTTAATATATTAGCCCCACTAAAAGCAGGGTCAAACTTTACTTTTCTTTTTTAGATTTACAAGGTTCTCAAACATTACATTCTTCTCAAAGCATTAACGAATACTTCGCCATCCATATCTGGGGCGATCTTGTTAAACAGACCAAAGAGGAAAAACTTCTCTATGTTGCTTTTCTCATCTTTATCTGCCTTAACATAATCAACGCAAGAGGTTTCTATGATTGCCTCTGCAAGTTCTCTAAATCTTTGGTCGTCTATATTTTTGACAACCTCAAGATCCTTCTTCTTGATCATATCTGAACAAGCTTTTGAGCAGTACACAATTTCTCTGTGGTCAGTAATCTCAAACTTGTTACCACAGCACCTACAGATTCTTTCCATTTTTATTTCTCCTTTCTTTTGCTCTTCTGATCAAACTCAATTAATAAATCAATAGACTCAGAGGATAATGGAGCAACCAATCTATTCATTTCCTCATCTTCGCTAAACTCTGGACATAAATCATAACCTTTTAGGATATGTTCTGTTACCATAACAGCATCCAAGGTCTTAGCTATCTCAGAATTATAATCCTGAAATAATTCAATTACAGCGTCCAGCTCATCATAAAATAATGTTTTCTTTTCTTTAACATACCCATTATGCAGTGTATAAAATTTCTCATATGCGAAATCATCTAAGTCATACACTCCAGTGAGGGTAATTAAGGTGTAAAATTTTTTCATTTTCATTCTCCTTTACTTATAAATCTTTCCAAGCTTTTCTGCAACAGGAAGAGTATTTATATAATCAACCAGCTCGTTAACACATAACCTAATTCTTTCGCCACTATTTAGATTGCTGTTTCTGGCTATCAACTGAGCGAACTTATAAGCTACTAGATGAATTTCCTCTAAACCCAGACAAGGAACATTTTCATTCTTAACTGAATCATAGATACTCCTCATCAAACAATCGTCCATTTCAGCCTTGTCAAAATCAGCAAAGTTAATGTTTGCACCTGACAAATCCGCTCCAAGCAAAGTAGAACCCTTAAAGCGAGCAGAATACAGATTTGACTTACAGAATAATGCATTGGTGAGGACTGAAACATAGAAACAAGTTCTGTAAAACTCTCCTTTAATAAAATTCGCATAATTTAAAGCTGAATTTTTTAACACAGCTTCTTTCATCTTGCATCCCATAAATGATGCATATGGTGCATTAACAGTCTTTAGTTTTGCCCCACTAAAATCAGAATAATCAAAAGTAGCACTACTAAAGTCACTATATTCCATACAACAATCTACAAAAGATGCATAATACGCTACTAAATTTTTAAATTCAGATCCTTCAGTAATCCTTGCATCTCTAAAGTTTGTCATATTCATGCACACATTATCCATAAAAACACCTTCTATGATTGCGCTCTCGAAATTTGAAGATGTAAGATCAACATCTTTGAATTTGCAACCCTTTAGCGTTGCTCCTGCGAAGTTGACTTGCATCATATCGAGTTTCTTAAGCTCAATATCTTCAATAAGACAATTGCTGAAATCAGCCCTCATAAGAACCCAGTCATCACAATCTTTGTTTAAAAAATGCTGATGCTTCTTAACAGCATCCATGACTTCTTTTTTAGTTATTTTTTTCTTCTCCATCTTTATCTCCTTTTGTTTTAAAATAATTTTGTATATAAAAAGACACACCTTACGGTCTGTCTGTAAAAAAAATAAAACAAACCCAAAAGGTTTGCATCAATTTATATAAATATAGTCACTTCTTAAATCAAACTCTAAAAGCAAACTATAGTATGGAGATATTATAACTTAAAATAAGAAAATACACAAGTCATTTTCGCAGATGAGAAATTTACAGCCCAATAAACACCTGTATATAAAATACTTATGTGCGAAAATTTAAAAGCAACAGAAAAGACCCTCTTTCGAGGGCCAATTCCGATTAAACCGAAGTTAGATTTTAAAGTCTGCTTTGAAAGTTCTTGATTATTATTGCATATTTTACTGCCAAATACAAGCGTAAATTTACCTAGTCATATCAATATACCTAAATGCTATAAAAACCTCGCTATGGTCAAATTTCGCAGGAATTCGGGCATGCCGTTGCACTTATTCAAATATGAATTCATAACAAAAGGCCCTCTTAACGAGAGCCTTAATTGTTATTTAACAGCTTTTCTTCTTCTCATAGTAATGATTAGAGCTAGAGCTGAACCAAGAAGAATTACTCCATAAGAGAGAACTCTTGTAGCATCACCCGTCTTTACTAGGCTTGGCTTTACTGGGGTCTTTTCGATATTAACCTTGTTAGTTGCCGTAGGTGGGTTCTTAACAACCTTGTTGCCATTTCCATCTACTACATACTCCATGTAATCCGCTGTTACAGTAGCAGTATTAACAACCTCTGCATTAACATCCTTTAGAACCTTAGCAGTATACGTAATAGTCATAGTGTCGCCAACCTTTAGAGACTCTACCGATAGCTTGTCAAAGCTTACAGCCTTGCCGTTTACCATTACAGAGTCTTTCTGGATTTCCATTAGTCCTTCCTGCGCAAACTTATCCTTAACAGATACGTTATGAGCATCAAACTTTCCATCATTTCTTACTGTAATTGTATACTTAGCAATTTCGTTAACCTTGTAAGACTTCTTATCGGACTTCTTCTCAATCTTTAGCTTTGGAATTTCATGGATCTTAACGGTGTTATTTGCCTTAATCTCCTTATCCATGCCCTTCGCAATCACACTTGCTTCGTTTCTAACTGAGTTATCCTCATCCTTTAGAACCTTAGCTTCGTATGTGAGAACTACTTTCTGTCCTGCTTCGAGCTTCTCAAAGTTATAGCTTTCTGCATAATTTACTTTCTTTCCATCAATCTTGATTGAATCCTTATCAAGCTGCATTACGCCAGCATCAATCTTTTCCTTCTCAAATACGTCCTTTAGAACGACATTCTCAGCAAGAGCATCACCATTAGTTAGTGTTACCGTGTACTTAGCTACATCACCCTTGATGTAATCAACCTTATCAGACTTCTTTTCTAGCTTTGGTGTTGGAAGCTTCTTGTAAACAACCTCAATCTTGTGGTTATTCTCAATCTTCTTAAACGTATAAGACTTTTCAATCTTATCAGTCTTTACTTCCTTACCGTCAATAGAAATCTTTTCTAGGTAATGATTCTCGTCAGGCGTGTAGTTGATCACAACATCTGTTCCAAATGGTACATCATTTACTGGTGGAGTAATCTTACCTCCAGTTACCTTTGTAGCAACATCAAATGTTACCTTTCCAGTAGCCTCAGAAGGAACATCCTTTGGATATTCAGTAGTCTTTAGATTAGCCTGATTCTTAATATCACCAGATTCTCTTGTAATCTCCATATCATATGTGATTGTGAGGGTCTGGCTAGAATCAATGCTATCGAGACCTACCTCAAATATTCCCTTATCAGCATCCTTTACAGTCACCTTTGGTTCATCACTAGATGTTCTTTCAGTAGACTTTGAAACAGTTGCCTTAATTGTGTCTGTCTTAATTTTGAAGCCTGTCTGATTTGCATCAGTTACAAGAACTCCGTGAGATACAGCACCAGCATTTCCTGTTTCCTTAACCGTTACAGTAGCTTTGATTACATCTCCAACCTTGTAGTTAGCCTTATCGAAGCTCTTTGTAATTGTTGGTCTTGGAATAGCCTCATACTCAACCTTAATCTTGTGATTGTCACTAATATTTGTGAAGTCATAGTTTTCAGGGTGATCAGTTATAACCTTGCCGTCTACAGTCACCTTCTTTAGCTTATAGCCATCATTAGGTGTGTATTCGATCTTAGCGTTTTCGCCCTTCTTAACTTCTACGTTAGGAGAGATAGTTCCGTTTACAACTTCTGTGATAACTTCGTACTTTGGAGTAGCTTCTGCATGAGCAGTAATCTTCTCTATGTTGTTACCAGTTGCATCTGCATCATTCTCAACCTTTTCTGCGTTCTTTTCAAAGATAGACTTAAACTTAATAGTTACCTGATCTCCACCTCTGAATTCATTAAATAGCACGTTGAACTTTCCTGTTGCAGCATCTATAACCTTTACAATAGGGTTTCCAGAGCCAGTGTAGTTGACTTCAATTGAGTTAGTGTCAATCTTTACGCCATCTTTGTTCTGGTCAGCTATTACAAGGTTCTTGATGATTGCATCCTTAACTCCATCATTTCTGAAAATAATAGTGTTTAGAATTGTCTCGCCAATCTTGTATTCGCTCTTGTCAAAGTGCTTTTCGATCTTAGGAGCGTTAGTTCCCTCGTAAACAACCTCAATCTTGTGATTTGCTGTTACATTAGTAAAGTCATACTCACTCTTGAACTGAGTCTTGTCTACTTCGTTTCCGTCAACAGTTACCGATTTAAGTTCATATCCCTCTTTTGGAGAGTAAGAAATCTTCTTGTCGCTGCCGTGCTTAACTCTTAGATCGGAATCGGTAATTGTTCCATTAACAACCTTTGTCTCAACCTTATAGATTGATTCAGCTTCTGCTGTTACAGTCTTCGTCTTGCCGTCATAAACTACCTTAGCAGTATTATCGATCTTAGCAGACTTGTTTAGAGCTGTACCATTAAATGTAATCTTCACTTTATCGCCAGCCTTGAATTCAGCAATAGTTACTGTAAATTCACCATTATCTTTGTTCTGTACAGCGACAGCGGGTTCAGATGTTCCATTCGATCCTTCTATAGCTGCCTTGATTGAATCGGTATCAATCTTCATGCTTGTCGTGTTCTGGTCTGAAATAACTACATTCTTAGCAACAGATCCCTCTGTTCCATTCTGTCCTACAACGATCTCGTTCTTTACTGTTTCACCCTCTAGGTACTCTTTCTTATCGAAAGTCTTAGTTGGATCAGTAACGCTAGGTGTAGCCTCATATACAACTTCTACCTTGTGGTTAGCTGTGATATTAGTAAAGCTATACTTGCTTTCGAACTGCGCTTTATCAACTTCGTTACCATCAACAGTTACTGACTTAAGGTGATAACCTTCCTTAGGTGAATACTTAACATCCTTATCAGAACCTCTAGCAACTTCACTCATACTATCTGTGATAGTACCGTTAACAACCTTAGTATCAATCTTGTATACAGAAGCAGCTTCTGCGTGTACATTACTTGTCTTTCCAAGAGCTGTTACAGTAGCATCATTTACAATCTTTTCGTTCTTGGTGATAGCCTTTCCGTTAACTTTAACATTAACAGTATCTCCACCCTTAAACTCAGCAATTGTTACTCTGAAACTACCAGTAGCCTCGTCTTTTGTGATAACTGGCTCAGATGAACCGTGATTACCTACAATCTTTGCACTTACAGAATCAAGGTCAAACTTTAGAGTGTCATTGCTTGCATCAGCAATCACTACATCCTTAGCAACAGAACCTTCGATTCCAGTCTGTGAAGCAACAATTGTTGACTCAACCTTTTCTCCATCATGATAAACCTGCTTATCAAAAGTCTTTGTTGGGTTTTCAACCTTAGGAGCTGGCTCATAAACTACATGAATCTTGTGATTATTATCAATATTCGCAAACTCGTAAGATGCTGGATGATCAGCAGTATTAACTTCTTGTCCGTCAACAGTTACAGATTTAATCTGATAGCCAGTATCTGGTGCATAATTGATAGTCTTTGTAGAACCACCATCAATGTTTTCTATGCTTGGATCAATTGTTCCATGTTCAACACTTGTCTTAATGTTGTAAACTTCTGGAACTGGGTTGGCAGTAGTAAGAGCATTTTTTAGACCAGCCCTACCAATTTTTCCAGTAACTTTTACTGTATAATTAATAGTAAGTATCTGGTTTGGTTTTAGAACAACAGGATTTGTTTTAAAGCCTCTTTCTGTGATTGACTCAAACGAAGTAAATGCTTCTCCATTAATATCGCCAGCTACGCTGCTTTTTTCAATAGCAACAGCATCACCGTTTGGCTTCTGGATTTCGTCTTGAAGAACATAGTTGGCAACCATAGCTGTTGAACTTGGGTTCTTCATCGTTACAGTATATTTAACATACTGAGGATTCTTCAAAGAAGCCGATTTAATCTTCTGTACATCAGATGTCTTAGCTATAACAGGCTCTACTACATCAAGCTCATTGTTGATTGTAAGCGGAACTTCTTGTCCTGCCTGAATGTTTACAGGATAAACATTAGTGTTTAGCTTATATCCCGTAGCAGCCTTTAGCTCTTTGACATAAAGCTTTCCAGCAGGAAGTGTTTCACCACCCTTATTTACTCCAGAATACGTTCCATCTGAATTCTTCTTGATAACTACCGTATCGAGTTTATGCGTGCAGTCCTCGTCAGTATAAACACCGAACTCACATCCCTCTAGTGTCGGCCTTTCGCTATCTGGAACAGTAGATGCTACTACGCTACGCTTTGTTCTTGATAGCTTCTTAGGCTGAGTTACTACGTTCTCAACCTTGCTAGTCTGGCTAGAAGTTTCTGCCGCAAACGAAAATGACGGAATTAGTATCACAAATGCGAGAACCATCATTGAAATCATTTTTAGCAGTCTTGGCTTTTTGCCATTAGATTGTTT
>ERZ773061.20-NODE-20-length-77245-cov-7.629589_pt1 | contig 77245 bp, 58 predicted proteins | sample MGYA00580627_ERZ773061 | MGnify/ENA primary metagenome ERZ773061 (study PRJEB29015, sample SAMEA2738119) | human oral metagenome | biome: human oral; feature: human-associated habitat; material: saliva | place: China | collected 2223 ...
ATACCGCTTACACGGAAACGACCACCTTTAAGGATAGCATCAGCTAATACAGTATTGCCACCTTTGGTAATCATGTCACGAATTAGGTATGTGAAGTTAAGAATAATTTTATCAGTATCTACTAATTTATTAATCTTAGCTTTACGTTTCAATGCATTAGCATCTAAGAATGTATTCATGAAATGTTTATAGGAAGAGTATCCTAAGTATTTCGCTACACATTCTGCTAATTCACGATCGCTTGTTTCCAATTTTTCTTTCACAACTTTATCTTTGGTTTCTGCTTTAGCTTGAGGTTGTTCTTGTTGTGCAGGTTCTTGAACAACTGTTTGCTTAACAGCTTCCGTAATGGTAGCATGTTGTTGTGGTACAGCTTCAGTAACAGTAGCGGTTTGTTGTTGTGTAGGTTGTTGGTTAACTACTGGAGCAGGAGCTACTGGTTGAGGATTAACCATAGGTTGTGGTTGATACATTGGTTGTTGTGGATTATAGAATCCAGGTTGTTGAACATCAGCAAAGAACATTGCAGATTCTTGTGGGTTCAAGAATTTGTTCAAGAATAAACGATATTCAGGAATAAGAATAGGGTCTACACCGAATTGATTTGCATATTGTTGATATACAATTTCACGTTCTGCATTGTTATCCATTGGAGAATGGTTAGCATAGTGATAAGCTTCACGTTGCAAAGCAATTGCTTCTAATTCTTTAAGAGTGTTGTAGAATGTATTGTTAGCATCAGTTGCTGGCCGTTGTGCTTTTTCATCTTCAACGACAGGTTGAATAGGATTTACATTGACTTGTTCTTCTTTAGCTTCAGTCTTTGCTTCTACCTTTTCTTCCTTCTTTGCATCCTTAACATCTTCTTTTTTCTTTTCAGCTTTTGCTTTAACTTTGTCTTTAGCTTTCTTTGCTACCTTTTCTACTTTCTCAGCAGCATTTCCAATCATTTGAGCGAATAGACCTTCTTCTTGTTTTTCAGCACCAATTTCTTCTTCTGGAGCTTGGTCTGCTTCATCAACAGTTTCTTCTACTTCATCTTTACCATCGATGATAGCTGCAACTAATTGATGAATTTGGCGTTCCAAGATTTGGAATTCAGTTGGAACATAGCCACGAAGTTCTTCGTGAACTTTTGGTACAAATTTGAAATTGATTAATGCGGATACGTAAAGAGATTGAATTAATCGTTTTACGTTATCAACATCTTCCAAATCTGCTTTGATATCTTTATTGATATCTAGAATCACACTATAAAGGTCAGTACGACCAATAGAGAATTTACCGATAACATTAAGTTTATCACCGAAGTTACCAGCTTTTTCGAAGGCTTTAGCGAAATCACCTTCAGAAGTTTTTGGAGCAGCTTTTAGTTTGCGAGCTGCAGAGATGAATTTTGTATCCAAATCATAGGATACTTTTGTTGTTTTGTTAGACATTTGTTGTCCCTCCTAATTATAAAATATTCTCGTAAGTTTGTCGTGTCTTTAATTTATGACTTATGACGTCTTACTCATAGAGATATTATATAATTAAAAAGAAGTTTGATTACGTTAAATGTCGTACTTTTTCATATCATCTTCGCTTACTACTTCTACGAAGTTCATAGCATGATTTACAACTATACCAACTACTCCCTTATAGATAACACCGATTTCTTGTTTACCGTAAGGCTTACTTTCATCTAATGGAATGATGTAAAGTTGAAGATTATTCTTCATCATGTATCGAATAGCTTCTTTATCATCAGAAGCTTTACCGATCAACTTACCATCTTTAAATAATACTTCTTCTAAGAAATTACGAGCTTTATGAATACCTTGTTTATTACCTACCTTATTAGTAAGCTCTTCTGTACTCATTTTAGCTGCTTCTTCATTAGTAAAGCTAGTATTACAAGCAGATAAAGCCTCAAGGGCTTTATCTATCTTCTCTTTGTATTCTTTAAATAACATTTCTTTGCTCCTATATTTTAATAATACCACTATATGGTGAATTTGTAGATAATCTATCTAAACCAATAGCATCACAAGGGAATAAACCTAAGTTATCGTTAATAATTGATGGATAATCGATGAATTCAATAATCCAATCAGGTACTTTAGCATCGAATGGGATAGCTATAGAAGTAATTTCACCTTTATAGAATTCATTATTCATCAAATCTACCATAGCTTGATAACGTTCTGGTTCTTCTCTTTTCATTTTACAATCAGCTACAGTCTTTTTATTAATATTGGTCTTAATAATAAGGACTGCATTTGGTTCTTCTAGGTTAATCTTAGGATTAGTTTCATCAATCATCTCATTATAAGCTACTGCACCTTTGATACCTTGAATTCTCATAGGGTTTTCATAAGCACTCATAGCTTTAATACGCTGAGGTTTGAAGTAAGTTGTATCACCATTATTGATAGATACATAGATATTCTTTTCAACGATAGCTAATTCATTAAGAATCTTCAATTGATCTAGTTCTTCAGCATTTACGATATCTTCATATAGAATACGAGATAGTTCTTTTGTAGTCTTTTCTGGAGCACCGGCTTTTACAATTTGAAGACCTTTGATTTCTAGAGATTGGTCTTGGTTATTTGGTACTAAGTTACCTTCTTGAAGTTCTTGTTTGGAGATATAGTTCTTCTTGGCATTGGTCAATAGAACTTTCTTAAATAAGAATTCATTCTTAAGACTTAATAGACAAGGATCAAACTTACCATCCATATTATAATTATCAGATAGACGTTTGATATACTCATTAACCAATATACCTAGAGAGTGAGCTAAGATATTAATGATACTGAAACGTAATCCATCTTGTGGTATAACTTTAAATGGTTCTACCATACGTTTAGTTTCAATAATTTCATCATTCAAAAAGTCATATTCTTGGACATACTCATCCTCAGTTTTAAGATTATTGATATCATCTTTCTCTACTATTTCAGCACCATCAATAGAAGAATGTTTAATCTTCATATCTACACCGAAAGTCTTTTCGAGAATGAACTTATACCAACCATCTAGAGTAATCATAGTTGAGTCTGTATCTGTAATAACACTAGTCTCACGAATCATACTCATAACTCTTTCGATCTTATCAGTATATTGATATTTATATGCTACATATTCCCTAATCAAATCAGTGAATAGAGCAATGTCTTCTTTGATAGTTTCTGGTGGATGATTTGGATCCAAGAATGGAGCATCTAGTTTCTTTAGCATATTGACTACTAGATTACTAGTATATGGAACGTTGAAGAAATCGAATATATTATTCTTCATATAAACACGATTACGTTCTGGTTGTTCCATACGGTTACATATATCCCAGATTACTTCGCAGTCTTCTTCAGAAGGATACCAAGAATAACCACAAGACATGATAATCTTATAGAATAATTCTTCTGGAGAAATATTTCTACCGATTACTTCTTCGTCTTTGAACTTACGTTCTCCAGCTTCAGATTTTACATTATGAATGAAAGATAAGATTTCATCCATAGAAGCAAACTTAGCATTGTTAGCTAGAGTTGCTTCAAAGAACATAATTGCCGCTGCAATTATACTTTGACCAATACGAGTAATGGAAGATGCTACAAAAATATTATAGAAGATACTGCTTTGTGCACCCAAACAACCATAGATTGCATTTGTATCAATTTTAGCTACTAGTTGTAGTAAGTTATATTTACGATATTGCTCTGTACCCTTAGGATACTTAAGCATCTCTTTCTTAAACTTATTACGAGTCATAGCAAACTCTTCAATCATTTGAGACAATGGATTTGGTAGTTCCCCATGTCTTGTAAACAAACATCCTTGAGACGTCACTATAGGTCTTTTACTTAAAATATATTCTGTCATTTTAAGTAAGGTTGTATTAAGTGTGGCTTCTTTGTAGTTATTATAAACGGAACAAGGTGAATTCTTAAAACGTTTATTTATAGAATAATCAATGGCTCTATTTAACTCTGAATCAGATAAGGTAGGAAAAATATATGGAAGTGTATCCATAAGGTTTTCTTTATATCTTTTTACGATTTCTGTATTTGAAATATCCATTATAAAGGCACTACTCCTTTCCAAATATATAGTATTTAAGTGTCTAATTTGCAATTAATTTCTAATTAACAACTATAACATTTATATAACTACGTTAGACCATTACGATAGTTGAAATCAAATTGAAATATTTTACTATAGCGAGGTGAAATTAATGTTCGAAAATATCGAAGAACAAGGCGTACAAGACCAAGGTGCTCTTTTCGAAACCTTCTTCATTGACGCTGTTCAACATATGGACGAAGAGTCTGCTAAAGAATTTTTACAATCTGAAGCAGTTAATGCATTAGTTGAAGCTGGCGGTCTCCGCAAAGGTACTGTTGTTCGTCTTTCTAAAGAAGACGATTATAACCGTCGTATTGCTTTGGCTGCTATGCAAAAAGCTAAAGAATCTAATAGTCCTGACTGGAAAAAATTGAAAAAAGCTGCTGCTATGAAAAAATTGGCAATCAGCAACATCATTAAACGCTACGGGAACGCAGTAAAACGTGACGTAATCAAAGCACAAAAAGCTTTATTGAAAGCAGATCCTATGCATTACGTTCGTCTTCCTAAAGCAACAGCTCCTAAAGCTGACAAAGACTAAAACAAAAATAATTAAATTGTACTTGAAAGAAATTTCACACACTTCTGTCAAGTAAATCATCACACACAAACTATTAAATAAATTTCTATTGGAGTAGACCTTATGGTCTACTCCCTTCTTTTTCGCAAAATTTTTAAACCTCCTTACAAATGTATATTATATAATTGAATCTTAGATATCTTTTAACTTTTTATTAACAGTACTAAAGATAACTGGAACAAATATTTTAATTAACAAAAGGAAGGATTAGAATGGAAGCAGTTAATTATTTACAACGAAACAAAAGTAATTATTACGTGTTCTCCAGTATCGTTGATGGTATACCATTAGCTATAGATACAGGGGATATAACTCAATACACTTACGATGATTACTGGAATGGAATTAACTCTATAATTCTAGATGGTGTGGAACAACCTGTTATCCAAATGGCAAAGGTTCGAGTAAACTTTGTTGATGGTAAATCAGTAAATCTAACTTTACCTGATTTAGCAGTCAATATATTATTATGGGAACCTGTTATTCGTCAAGGATTCAAAATCAAATCTCGTCATTTGATATTTGATAAAAGAGGTTTCACTCGTGGTATGATTGCTGATCATTATGATAAAATCATAGACCGTAATCTAAAACCACATATCGATAAAAGATATAGAGCTAGTAAATATCGTAAAAATCGTAAGCTTAATATCGTAGAATTAAATAGATCATTTGCTGATAATATCTTTGCTATGCAACAATTTGTAAATAGCTTTGCTCAGTTTAATGCTTGTACAATCAACTTCTACGACACAATTAAATTAGCACAAAAAGCTCCAGAGTTCTGGAGTTTATTAAACTCTCACTTTGGTGATATCCCTATTGAGGATGTAAAAGATGAGGGTATGAAACGTTTGAATAAATCAAACAAATACATCATGGAATCTGAAAAGTATTTAGGTTATGAACATTGCTTGAAGAATCCATTGAGTGTAAAACAAGGTATCAACCCACGTCAATATAAAGAATTGATTATTAACGTTGGTACTAAACCAGATGGTAAAGGTAATGTATTACCAGCTATTATTGATAGCTCTTATGCTAATGGTCTTAATACTATTACCGATATCTATATGGATGCCGCTGCAGCTCGTGTAGCACAAAACCAAACTAAAATCAACGTAGGCGAATCTGGTGACGTTGCTCGTATTATGGGCCTAAATAACTTAGGTACATTCTTACATAAAGATCCTAATTATGTATGTAATACAGAGAACTTAGAAATTATCACTATCGAAAATGAAGATTTCTTAGAACGTTTTGATGGTAGAACTTATCGTTTGAATGAAGATGGTAAAGACTTAGTAATAGATGCTAAGACAGATAAAAATCTTATTGGTAAGACTTTACATATCTATTCTCCTATTACTTGTCAATCTAATGCTCAAGGTCATGGTATCTGTCATAGATGCTATGGTTATAAATTAGCATTGATTAATACTATCGTATGTGTAGGTAAGATTGCTGTAGAACAATTGACTTATCAATTGACACAACGACTATTATCTGCAAAACATCTACTAGAAACAGTAATCACAGCATTGAACTGGTCCGTTGGATTTAATAAATACTTTAAACCAAACTTTAATGCTATTTATGCTATTCCATGTAAAGATATGAACTCTGAAATCATTATCAACATGGATGACATCGTTACAACTGGTGATGTGGATTCTTATAACCCAGAACTTACTAATCAAAAATCTTATGTAACTGGGTTTACAGCTATTATCGATAATACACCTAATGAAATTACATCTCAAGAAAAAGTAGAAATGTATTTAACTCAAGAATTTAATGAATATATTCTTGAAAATGGTATTGAACCTGATGAAGATGGTAATTTACATATTCCGTTGAAAGATGTATCTGAAAAAGGTATCATGTTATTCTTGTTCACTATCGATAATAATGAATTGGTTAAAGTACTTAAAGAGCTTGAATCTATCGTTAACCTTAAAGAAACAATCATGTCTCATGATCGTAACTCTATCGTACAACATATCATCGAACGTTGTATCGAAGGCGATGTAGAAATCCAAGCAGTACATATCGAAACTATCATCTCCAACCAAGTTCGTAGTGTATTCTCCAATATTGCTAAACCAAATTGGACAAATCCTAACGAAGATTCCAAATTGATTACATTGGATAGAGCATTGATGGATAATCCTAGTATCGTTATCTCTTTATTATATAAAGATTTGACTAAATGTATCACTAACCCATTATCCTTCAAGAAATCTTCTCCTTCTCAATTAGATGGATTTGCTATGACACATCCTCAATCCTATATGCTTTATGATGATGCAGTAATTAACCATTATAAAGAATATACGATAGACCCTGTCATCCATCTTCCATTACCAGAAGAACCTGTTGAAGGTGTAAGTGAAATGTTATAGTATATTTCCCAGATAGGTTATTCCTATCTGGGATTATTTTTAGTCTGGAGGTGAAAATACTTGATTTATGACTCTAAAATAGTAGCTAAACATACTTGTACTGTAATTCATGATTACAGAGAACGGGATTGTTTCCCATTAGAGAAAGTATTTAGTCGATGGAATAAAGTCTATTTTAGATATGAACCATTGGGTATTAAGTATGATCCAGATAAACGTACTTTATCAATACCTAGAGGATTTCCATTAAGTAGACTAGAGCATTGGTTTGGTACCAATGTAACTATAGATAAAGAATGTGACCCATTCGATGCTGGTTTAAACATTTTTCTACGTTACTTGCCGAGAAATGATGTTCAAAAGAAGACTTTGAGCTTTATTCTTGGTAATGGAGAATATGCTTATACCAGAGGTAAATCCCAACTATCTGTAAACCTAAATACAGGTGTTGGTAAGACGTATGTAGCTGTAGTATCTGCAGCTATTATGAAAGTACGTTCTATTATGATTACATCTTCCAATGATTGGATTAAACAATGGGAAGATCGTATTACAGAATATACAGATACATCTAAAAGTGAAATATATCAATTAGTTGGAATTGGCTCTATTGCCCGTGTATTAAAGGGACTAGTAGACATATCCTCGATAAAGTATATATTGGCTTCTCACCAAACTATCAAGTCATATGGTGACAAATATGGCTGGGATAAGGTAGGTAAATTATTTAGAAAGCTGCGTGTTGGATTAAAGATATATGATGAAGCACATTTATCATTCGAGAATGTATCCCATATAGACTTTGCTACCAATACGTATAAAACTATCTATCTTACTGCTACACCAGAAAGATCTGATAGAGATGAAGATGAAGTATATCAAGCATATTTCCAAACTGTGCCTAAAATAGATTTATTTGATGAGGATAATGATCCTCATACACATTATATCGCTATTCAATACAATTCCCATCCATCTCCAATGGATATTCAACGTTGTATGAATAGACATGGGCTAAATGGACATGCTTATGCTAAATATTGTACTAAATCACCTAATTTTATTAAGATGCTTCGTATAATGGTAGAGAAATGTCTAGAAGTTAATAAAGCTCTAGTATATATCTCAACAAATGAAGCAATCTTATCTATTAAAGACTGGATAGAATATGCTTATCCTGAATTAAAAGGACAAGTTGGTGTTTATACTACTCTTATTCCTAAAGAACAGAAACCATTTGAATTAGAAAAGAGAATTATCTTATCTACTACTAAATCATGTGGTGCTGCTATGGATATAGATGGTCTACAACTGACTATTTTATTAGCAGAACCTTTTAGTTCTCATGTATTAGCTAGACAGTCATTAGGTCGTACTCGTGCTGATGATACTACTTATATTGAAGTAATAGATAGAGGTTTCTCTGCTATGGTAAATCAATATAAGAAGAAATTACCAGTATTCAAGAAGTATGCTCTATCTGATTCTATAATAAAGCTAGATGATGAAGATTTTGAATGTATGTATCAACGTGCAGTTGAAAAGCATACTAAACGTATTAGTGAATCACTTAAAGGTGAAGATCTATTACACATAATCAATATTTTAGACTGATATTATATCCCATAGCCAATATTGGCTATGGGTATATCTTCTCTTTTTTAATCTAAATTTTAGATGTATATTATTCCTATGAAGCCGAGTATAATTTCATACTGGCAAAATATATTAAAAGGAGGAAACACATATGTTTTCACATAAACTCAATAGAGTTAATGTAAGCAAAAATGCTTTACATGAATGGGATATGTATAATACCCAAAAAGGTGAAGAGATGGTTAAATATAACATCTTTCTCTCTAAAGTAGTTGGTATCGGAATTGAACAACTACGTCATTCGTTCGCTGATCTATATGCTGAAGAAATCGTTAAAAGAAAATCTGACGACGCATATGCTTTAGAGTACGTTGGTGCATTGGATATCATTGCGGCTATTGTAGCTCTAGGTAAAAAAGACGGCACAAAACGATCCTGTTTCAATGTTATGATCAAAGATGGCGAAGTAGTACATACATTAGAACGCTATCCAACCAATGAAAGTGGTAAGATTTGCACTTGGGATGAATTTATTGTAATGGATTATCTCTGTGCAGATGATTATCGTGTTGCATGTGATGTTTTATTAGGTGGTAAAGAATGTAAAGATGTCAAAGAAGACTTCTTAGAATTCTGTGATATTCTCGGTAATCAATTATGTATCGAAGAGATGCCTGGTTTAACAGCTGCTGAAACATCCGTAATTCCAATCAGGGAATTCTTAAACCACCCTGAACGTTATGTGAAAAACTTAACCTTATTCCATGAATATGCTGAAGGAGATAAAACTTATGGCAAATAATTGTTACAGCGAATTCGCATTTTATTGCAACCCGAATGAAATTGAAAAATTACAATCTTTTCATGATTTTATTGATAAGAATATTGGCTGTATAAGTAAAGTATTCGAAAAACTAGATATTACACCAGAATTTTATGAACAAAAGACAGAAAGTCTTAGAGATGAAATCCTATGGTGTTCTGAAATCACAGAAACGTATAAAGATAAGAAACCAGTTATCTTCTTTACAGTAGGAACAGAAAGTGCTTGGTGTCCTTATCCAGAACATTTCCAAATGTTAATAGATCGGGAATGGGAAGGTATTAAGTTTGAAGTATTTGCTGAAGAAGTAGATAATGGTTTATTTATCAATACGGATAAAGATGATGTATTCTTCTCTGCCGCTCATTACAGGGTATATGGTTACTATTATAATATGAATAAAGATGGCGGTGACGAATTCGAAGAATACTTCGAAGATAAAGAAGAATTAGCCGAATTCTTAAACAAAGAAGTAGAAACAGATAAAATCAATAAAGATATGTCTTTAGAAGAAATGAAAAAGGTAGCTGAAGAAGCATTGGATGCTAAGTTTGAAAATTATTCTGTTTCTATCTATGAATTCGAAACTGATATTTCTGATTTTACATCCTCACCAGAAATAACAGTATACGCTTAATTTCAAACCAGTGTTGAAGAAGAACCATTTATATATGTATTCAGAATTTATCATAAGGAAAAATAAAAATGAGAATGATCAATACAGATTCAATAGAAGACTTAAGAAAAGAACTAGAACTTGTAAACAAGGAAATTAGCAATACCAGAGCCAAAGTAAATATTTTATCAAAGTATCGAAAAGATATAACTAATAGAATTAAGGTACTAGCGTCAAGAAACACGAAGACTTTAGATATTACTAAATTTACTGGAGACGATCCAATATTAGAAGTAATGAATACTTTGAAAGATAGCGATGAAATCGTAATAGATGATGTTGCTTATATGTTTGGTATTACAAGATCAACGTTGTTGAAAAGAATAGACCATTCTAATATTAGGGAGGTTAATTTAACACCTAAGGATAGTACTCTTTTACTAAGCGTAGGATATATCAAAGAATTATTGGCTACTTATAATAAAGCTGATAAAGAAAAACGCAAGTTTGTACAGAAATTTTTAAAATATCATTATAAGAATTCTTTCGATATCAGTCTTCGACGCCAAATGCGATTTTATAAAAGTCTACCTTTTAAAAACCCAGAATATGATAGAATGAATCTAAGAGTATTAATTCTTGATGGTTATAATCGTGGACTTGTTAAGAGTCGTGCATTTAATAGCATGATAAGGATGATGAATTCTTTCAATGCTAAATTACTTATAGATACAGATTATTATACTACTACTGCTGTAAAACGTAAAGGTAAGCATTTCATAACAGTATATACTGATTAATATAACGAAGTTTAATATATTTATTTAAAGGAGATCAATAACCATGAACAAACATCAAGAAATTTTAGGTAACCATCAATTAGTTAGTCCACTTAAACACAGAGTTAGCCGCTCAGTAGATACAAGTAATGATAGTTACAAGGAATTTTTAAAACGGGCTAAATCTAGTTCTACAACACCAATAGAACCAGATTTGACAAAAAGTCCAATGAAATTTGTACGATACCCAATCGATTCTACTAAATAACGTTAAAGTTTTAAGCGTAGAAATGGTATACTCCCTCATTAAATTGAGGGAGTTATGCCATTCTTTATTTTTTATGACATAATAGTAAACTATCATAAAGAAAGGAGATAAGAACTTGGATTATAGCAGTAAAACTAATGATGTAAGTAATATGGAGATCATTGAACTACGTCCAAAAGGACTAGAAGATCTTCGACAATTCAAAAAAGAACATACTATGAGTCTTTGTACTCCTTCTATCTCCCATACATATTCTATTTGTGTAGAATATATGAGAAATTGGTTTGTTCGTAGATTTGCTGATGGATATTTCAAATCAGAATTCATTGCTGGTAAGAATATCTTGGCAGATTATTTAAATAAAGACTTATTAGATTACGTTAAACGTAATAAACCGTCATTGATGATCACACCTCGTTTAGATTATGAGTATAATAGAGAATTCTCTAGTCTATATAACTTTGGTAAGAATATCTATTCTAATAAAGCACGTTTTAATGATGCTTTCTTTAAAGATGATATCTCTGGTAATCTATTATCTATTCAAATGGAACAACTTAGAGTTGAATTCAACTATAAGGTTAAAGTAAGTTCCTTTAATCATGCTATGGACTTATATAAGTTCATGCAACTAGCATTTGCTCCTCCAACTACTAAGACTAAGTATATTGACTTAGACTTCGTAGTACCTAAGGAAGTAATCTATGCTATCGCTAGAGACTCTGGGTTTGATATCTGTAATGGAGATATAGTAAAGCTACTTGAGTTCATTTCTTATTTAAACAAGCACTCACACTTGCCGTTTTCGTACAAATTCAGAGGTACAAAAGGTGAATTTGAGTTTTATATAAGAATGACGGATATGTATACTCACCTTAAGTTTGCTAACCTAGAATTAGGTGAGGGTGAAAGAGAAGGTCAAATAGAAAATAACTTTATTGTATCTATGGATGTGGAATGTTTATTCCCAGCTCCTCAATTCTATACATATTACTCTAAGGATCCTACAAACTTAGTTAATATTCCATGTGAAAATGTCAATAGAGAAAGATTTATCTATCATAATATGTGCTTTGATGCGGTACCTACTAGAAATGAAAAGGGTTGGGGTCAATACATGTCAACTGATTATGTAGAGGATTCTAAAGAATTCCCTATCAAAGATCGTGATCAAGTAATCAACTTTATTGATGCTATTAAACGACCAGATGATAATTCATTCTATAATATAGCAGAAGCTGCTAAAGAGCAGTATATTTCTCCTGCAGTATTTATGGACGTTCAATTATATAACGCTGGTCAAAAAAGAGATGTGTTTATAGATTGGAATACTTATAGTATTATCCCTAAACAACCTCTACCAGAACGTATTTCTGAAATTGTCTTTTATGTCGATCTAGAATATGTAAATAACTTCGTATTGAATAATTCGAAAGGTTATAGCACTAGAGTACAAGACAAAGACCCATTACTTTAAGCGGAAGAATAAGGAGTACCCAATATTGGGTACTCCTATATCTTATCTTTTTTATTTAGTAATCTTTTCTTTGATAGTATTGAATACTTCAGTTAAGTTATTAAATAGAATACGAGCAGAACCAGTTAATTCAGAATCATCTTTCTTATAAGCCATGATTGGGATAAGAGAAATAATATTGGAATTAACTAAGTAGCAAGTAAGTGCTGCTTGTAATGTCTTCTTCTTAGTAAAGCATTTAGACATAGCATACACAAATACACGAGATTGTGTTTTAGTTAAGTCAGGGAATAATAAACGAATCATTTCATCTAATCTAGAAGTGTCTCGTGTTGCTGTCTTCTTAGTATTATTGTAACGTTTCTTATCAGAGATTTGTTTGATAGTTTCTGTAGTGCGTTTAATAGTACGTTTATATAAACGATCAGATAATTCTTTTTCAATACGATCATAGAACTCTGGTTTTTCAAGAATTTCTTTGATAGCATTAAGGTATAGAGATTGACTATAAGATCTATTATAATCAGTTACATCTCCATCGAACTCTTCTTTTTCTGGATCAAATTTAAACATTTGGTCATTTTGTAAGAAATAGTTACGAGCTAATTCAAATGGCATCATACCATTCAATTCACGAGAAGATTCGATTTGTAAACCAAAGAAGATTTGTTCACCAGAACCAACAATTAGGTCCTTGATATTATTTACTGCACCAAGTTTTTCTTCCATTGGAATATCTCGGTTTTCTAAATCAAGATCTTCGATTTGTCGATTAGTAAGTAGTTTAGCATCTTTAGCTACTTTAATCCAATCGATTTCATCATCACCCATTTTATAATCACGTACTGTATTATAGATAATAACCGCATCATGACCAAGAGTAAGTTTTTGTTCATCAGTCAATGCTGGGAATTGTGAAGTAGCTGGATCTTTGAAATCAAAATCATTAGCATTTGGAAAAACATTCTTTTCTAAGAATTCTTTAGTAACGTCTGCTCCTTTAGTGAAGTATTCACCATAGACGTCTTTCTTACCAATACCTAATTTAGATTCGATATCTTGATAGCGTGCTTTTATTATGTCTTCTGTTCTATTTCTCATAGTATCCTAATTCTCCTAATTTCTCCAATGATTATTCATCTCTGGATCATAACCAACTTCAGTATGCTCTACGTCTTTGATATTACCAAGCATTTTCAAATGTGCAAAGCATGGATTGAATAATAATGGATTAGTTAATACTGGACGAATGAAACAATCGATAATATTTACACCAGAGTCGATATAATTAGTCAAGTAATTCATGATTATTCTATCTTCTTCTGTGTAATACATGTAGCTCATCGCATTGTACATATCTAAGTCTAAGTCATAGCAGATATGATTCAATACCGTATCCAAGTTAGCGATAATTATAGCCAATTTAGGATCTTCGAATGTGTTTTTATTGTAGATAGTGCTAGTATCTTTAGACTTACGTTTAGTATCCAATTGAAGAGCTGTATATAAATAGTCTTTTTGGATAGTGATAAAACGACGTAAGAATGTAAATACAAATAAATCATATCTAGCGATACAAAGATCATATAAGTATTTAACCAAAGTATAGATATTAGTTTCTGAATCCACATAAGATACAGATAAACCATCTCGACAAAGTCTATGTAAGATTTCTTTGTATACTTGTTCTCTTACTTCTAAGATATTGGCTTTATCACCAGGGTAGTTATTTATCATATCTTTGAATGCAATTTCTAATGCTGATATGACATTGTGTTTAGGTTGTAAATCAAAATGGGTGCTGCGGTATTGTAATAAGTCTTCAACTGTGTTATAAATAAATTCGGTATTGAAATTAGCTAAGAGGTTAGCTAACATACCTTCTGCGACGATAAAATCCGCCTTATTTTCACCTTGTAAGTTCATCGAGGGTACCTCCTTTTAATATTACTAATTAGTATACAGCAAAATAAATAGTAATTTTATAAATGATGGACTTTATAATAAGTATAGTCCGGTCAACTGTACGCAACTGCTCTTGGAATCGCATCACCCCATGTCTGATATCAGGCATGGGATGGTTTTGTTATAAAAACATTAGTTCCCATGAATGATCTTCTAACTTTAAAATAAAGCCGATTCAGAGATTTCCCTCAAAAAGGAGAATAATATGAAAAAGACTCTAATTTTAATGATTATATGTATGGTGGCTAGTATTAGTACATGCTTCGCTGTTGATACTAATCATCTTATTGGAACTAACGTTTTGACTATTCATAACGAAGCAAACGCTCCAGTGCATGCAATCATGACCCCATCTGATTTTCCTTACCATATTACTAAAACTAATAATATTAATGGTATTTGGATTGCTAGATGGTAAATAGGTTATAAACTTTTAACCCATATTCCCATACCCAATATTGGGTATGGGGCATTCTTCTGCAAATTGTAAAAGTCTATAAAATTAATCGTATATTATATAAGTGAATAGAGATAAATTGTCTCTTAGATTTTTATTATTTTAGTTTTGTTAATTTTTAATTTATGGAGGGTTTCAAAAATGGAACAACGTAAACTTGGTATTAATGATTTGAAATGTTTATTAGGGATCAGTGAAAGAGCTATCGATGCTGGTATTGATATTTTCTTAGAAAAGAAAGTATCTATTACTGGTAATCAAGTACTTGTTATTTCTGTACAAGAAAAAGTAAACGAACCTATGAGTTCTTTTATTCTGCCAAAAGAAGGCAAACATTTTACAGACTTTGTTGCTAAGGGTGACAAATTATTCTTCGAATATGCGTCTTTAGATGAAGCTGAAAGAAAAAATAACAAGTTCTATTACCTCGTAAAGAAATACGAGGAATTAACAAATTCTTTAATTGGTTAGTTTAATTTATTTTGTGTATTAATTTAGTTTTGGAGAATATTTAAAATGAAAAAAGAATTAGTATTAGAAGACAAATTAGTTGTATTAAGAGCAGTAGAATCTATTATAGATAAAAAGTTAGAATTAATTTCTTTAAAAGAGATCGTAGATATGACTGGTGTCAGCAGATACCAGTTTATTATCTGTGGTTCTACTAAAGTTGGGGGTTATGAAACAAGTGTATTAATCGCACCAAGACAAGGTGCTTTGTTTAATAAAACAGTTGAAGAAGCTAGAGATTTACTAGAAAGTAAAGACAAGAATAAACTAAGAACCATTGGATGGATTCTTAGAGACCTCCCTGAATTTAGAGAGTTTAAAGAACTCTTCCCTCAAGTAAGAATAAAATCTGACTTCTGTGATGAAGTAATTAAAGAAAAACCAGTTGTTCCTGCTACTGTTATTAAAGAAGAAGTTGACCCTTATGAGGGTTGGGAATTGACATTAAAAGATAATAGATATCATGTAAACCACAAGCGTGCTTGTAAATTTGTTAAGTAAAAAATATGGAGTACCCAATATTGGGTACTCCAACTTTCTTTTATTTTTTAATTTTCTATTTTGACTTTAGCTAGAGCAAAGTTCTTTTCATGTTCCATTTGTTCTATTAAGTCAGCATCAGTACCTAAGAATACTGTGTTAGGTATCGTAGTTCTAGATCCATTACCATACACAGACTCTAATTCGTTTATAGGAGTTTGAGAGAACTTAGCATAAGCTTCTAAGAAGACTCTATTTTGCATCATCAATTTGAATTGCTCTTCTTCTTTAGCTTGTTGCTTCCTATAGAACTCGTCTACAGTCATACCTATACCTGCTTTGAGTTCTTTAAGTTGTCTTTCTACTTCTTTGGCAATCTTATCGTCATCATTGACAACCATTTCTTCAACGATGTCGACATACTTTTGTTCTTCTTCAGGAATACCAACGATTTCATCTACGTCTTCTTCTGTTTTAATGGTAGTTTTATTAAGACCCCAGTTTTCTTTTAGGTTCTTGCCATTATACCAAACGAATAGAGCCATTAGATAAGCAAATGTTAAATCGTCATGGGAGTTGTCAGAGTGTTCTACTTTACCATTACGTTTAACTGTCATCTTTTCTAATTCATCTAGAATTAGTTTAGATTTGAATTTATCTTTATGGAGTTCTACACGTTCACGAAGTATTTGAATTAATTCATCACGGGTTCCTTTAGAGGAATCCAAACCAAATACTTTTGTTTTTTGTTTACGTCTAATTACACGACCAAAGTCATCATTAGTTTCTTCTACTACACGATCTTTATATTCGAAGTATAGATTATCTTTAATAGAAGTTTCTCTAAGTCTATGAATAATAGATGCACCGAAACCACCATTTCGTTCGATATTTACAATAGCATTTGGCATCATTGTAGTTACGATATAATAGATACAGCGACAAAGATCTGGAGGGCTAATATAGTTACATTTTAACTCAGCAATAACTTCTGTAGTCCTAGAGTCAATTACACAAATAGCAGAATAATCTCGTTGATAACCACCAGATGGATCGACACCGATAATTGGAGGATCCATAGGTACGTTTCTCATATTAAGTTGAATACCAAGACCTTCTGGGTGAGCTGCAGACATAGTACCATTGATAGAATAAATATTGAAGTTGTATTTATTCAATAATAGTACAGTCTTCATTGGTTCTCTAGTCAAACCACGAATAGTTTCTAAGTCATTAGCATTGAATGGGGAGTTTTCTGGTTTGTCAATCCATTCAAGTAAGATTTCCCGACGGATACGAACCATATCATAGTTCATCTTACGACAGATATCCGCAAACCAATGTTCACCAAGACCTAATTCATCATAACCAAATCTAATATGAACGAAGATAGAGTTTACATTAGCATCGATAAGTTCCATCAAGTCTTTATAAGAAAGATCATACCACTGTTCGTTAAAACGAGTAGCATTTTGTACCATCTTATATGCATATACACCAGCTTCATCAGATAAGATACCAGCTGTTGTTGTAATGATAAAACCATGAGGTGCATTGTTTCGAGCAGCATTTCGGAAGGCTGTATTCAATGCTGGCATACCATTGGAATAGATGATATCATTATACTTGATAAACGCCCATTCGTCTGCCCATAGCATTGTGATAGTTTTACCACGAAGCAAGTTAGATGCAAGCATAGCATTACGAGCAGAAGGTAATGTATTAATTACATTATGGGTTATAGGGTTTTGAATCTTTTCTACAGTAGTAGGCATCTTTTTCTTCTTACCATTTACGATAGAGAATTCTTGTGCCATTTGTAGATAAGGTGGAAGCATATCTCTAAGACGTTTAGTATCGTTCAAGTTTTCTTTAGACGCTTTCATGTCTTTATGGAGATATGTAATAATAGAGTTAGCACTACCGAAGTTATAGATATATAAATAACGGATAAGTGCAGATGTAGTCTTCCCGACCTGACGAGGAAGTTCTAGGAAAATATTTAAGTTATAAAGAGTACAGAAATGGAATGCCATGTTACCACGGTCTAATCTATATTGTACACCTCTAGGGTTACCATCTTCGTATACCCGAACAACTTCACGAAGGAAATACCAATAGTTTCTTACTACTTCTCTAGTTACTTTTTGCTTCATGATTAAACTAAGGTTAGGATCATGTGGATCTACCCCAGCTAAATCTGGATCAAAAAGAACTAGCATGAATTTATTATTTCTTATACCTCTCGCTTTGAGGTAGTAGTGCATATTTAAGAAAGATTTATTGGTAGTACTCATTTGGTATACAGGGCGTAATGGTTGTGGTTGTTGTTGAACCATCATCTCCTCTGGTCCCATTTATATCTACCTCCTTTGGATTAGCATAATATGTCATTATAGGTGTGTTTAAAGCATAAATACCCTCAGGAACGTAGAAAAAATAATAAAAAATAAAAGGGAGGATTTCTCCTCCCTTTAAATTAGTCTTCGATAGATGATGCAGTAAGACAAGAAGCAATTACATGTTTGATATATGCACTGATAGCTCTTTTAAATTCAATAGCATCTTTAGATGAGAATCTAATTTTAACTACAGTACGCACCAAAGAAGATAAAGGAATTAAATAATGTGGTTCCAATAAATCTGCATTCTTTTCTGCTATACGGTTAAATACTCCTTTTTGGAACTCGCCATGTGGAACCAATACAGGGAAGATTTCTGGAGCTAGTTCAATTATCTTACGATATTCATCATAAGTAATATCCAACTCATTACATAATTGCTCTAGCATAACGAAACGAGGATCATGTCCTTTGATAGTGAAGGTATAGATGCCTGTTTCAGATGTAACTTGCAAACCTTCTTCTTCGCCATTTTCTTTTACATCATTCCAGTTTACAAATCCAGGTAGTTGTTCATCAGTAAGTTCATGCCAATTGTCCATTGGAGCCCAACCACCGTCGAAGTTATCTGCTGTGAAATCAGCTTCATGTTTCTTAGTTGAAGCGTATTCATATGGAGCATTATCTTCCATATATGGTTTAGAATGCTCTTTATCTACGAATAGACTGTTTACTACTTTCTTAGCTGCACGTTTAACTATACCTGCAGCATTGTCGACTAATGTGTCAATAATTTTGTCACCGTTTGTCATAATTGTGACTCCTTTCTATAAAGAAAAATATAAAAATTTTTAGAGATAAGATAAGCTTATCTCTACTCAATTCTATAATATACTTTTATTTTCTTTTTTATATTAAAGCCCATTACGAAGCTGATCGGCAAACATTTAGATAATCATTTAGAAAAGGAGGTTAAATATAATGAGCAAGATTCATTATTCCGAAGGTGAATTTCCATTAAATATCTATGCGATGAATAATAGATATAGAGATAATATCTTTGATATGTACGGTGGCACCCAATGGGTTGCTGATGGCTGCAGCTGTGACTGCAGAAATACTGGTGATAAATTAGATGCTCTTATGGTAGTCGATGTCGGTGTTAAAGAAACTAGAATGTTGAAATTAACAATTACTTATTCCGATGGTACTAAAAAAGATGTAGATATTACAACTGGTAATAAATATACTATCCGTTATGTAGAAGCTGGTTCTTTGCATCAAGTTTCCGGTATTATTACTGGCATTGGTCAAGTTGGTACTGCAAGTACTTGCAACTGCCCTTGTGATAATACTGACTATATCTTACAAGTAGATTGCTCTACTGAAGGTATGTCTAATGTATTGAATATCCGTACATCCACTATCAGATATATTGGTCTCTATAATGAATTATTCGGTGTAGACGTTAACATGGTTAACGCCAAAACTTATGGTGCAACAGCGAATGGTTTATTTAAAGATATCCTCATTAAAGATGCTACTATTGATGGTAATGGTAATGTAACTGCTGGTACTGTAGTTTCTGCTACGGCATTAGAAGATACGTCTATTGCACTCGGTGGTGTTGGTATGGGTGTAAATAAAGATCAAAAATCTGTTACTATTTTCAATCCACAATCTATCGGTGGTACATTAGTTGCTGGCAAAGTAATGGCTGGCGAACTAATTAATCCAATTGCCGAAGGTGGTAAATCCGGTAACGGAGAATTAGAAGGTTCTTTAGTTAAAGCTAAAGAAGGTCGTTTATTTGTGGTAGATGCTGATATTGTCGGTTGTAAAACAATCGATGGTGTTGCATTTAATCCAGTTATTCAAAGCTCCATTGTTACTGGTGGTGAACGTTCTGGTATGGACATGACTACTCTTGGTGCTAGTGTGTTTGGTGTTAAAGCACATGGTGGTACTTCTACTGGTGGTAAAGTCTATGGTGGTACAGCTATCGGTGAAATCAATGGTGTTCAATTCACTATCGAAGATGGTATTACTACTGGTGGTGCAACTGTTAAAGGTATCGTTACTGACGGTATTGTAGATGGTGGTAAACTAATTGGCAAAAGTATTGTCGGTTCTATTATTAGAGGCGGTAAGAATACTGGCGGTGTTAGCACTGGTGGTGTCACTGTTCTTGGTCCTAAGGGTATTATTCGTCCTGGGTATTCTATTATACCTGCTAACTTGATTACACCTGGTGGGGATTTCAAGAAATTCCTACATAAAGAACCTAATGAATTGATTTTATGGTGGAAACACAATGTATTCAAAACTACATTGGGTGGATATGTTGGTCCTCATATTCCACAGTAAATAATCACAAATTATATCCATGACAACATAATAAACTTGAAGAAAGGAGGTTAAATTATGGATCAAAAGATTCCGACGTTTTTAAAACGTGTAGGTGATTCCATAGTCTTTAATCAAGATGGCGAATTCCAATTCTATATTCCTGAAATCTTTTTCGATCGAGGTTTAGCTGCCTATGCTGGAGAATTTATTAATGTCATGGGTATTATGAACTATTGCTTAGTTTCTAAGACTGGGACAAGAGGTTCTCTAAAGCAGTTTAATTATCCTACTAGATTCTTAACGAATCCATATAAAGTAGATAAAATTAAAGGCATTAAACTAACTAAAGAATCAGAGAAACAAGATTATCGGATTCTTCGTTATAAAAAAGGCAACCCGGTTATTGTAAATATCTTTGTACCAGAAGATATCGAAAATACAGAACAATTCTTGAAATTATTCGCAATCACTGGTGCTATTCCTAATACCATTGGTTATGATGAACTTCAAAATTATTTCATAGATAATATTGCCTATAATGGTGCTTCGTATAATGTAGCACTACAATTATTTGGCGTTATGATTTCCGAACTGTGCCGGGCTAAAGATAATATAGACGTGCCATTCAGGTTATCTGGCGAAACCAATATGAAGAATTATACTCCAATCGGTATTAAGACTATCGCCAAAATAATCAGTCCTTATTCAGCAATTACATCTGAAAACTTTAATGAGTCAGTTGTATATGCTGCTTTGAATGATAGCGAGGTTGATTCTCCATTAGAGAATATCGTTACTGGTAAGGATTTATAAGCGATATACCGGAAGTGGCCTTTAACATATGATTAAAGTTTGCCTCTCTTTGAGAAGGTTTATATAAACTTTTTTAACTTCTTAAGAATTAAAAGAAAAATAAAGGAGGAACTAAGACTATGCCAGCTCCTGGAACACAGTTCATTTGGGACGACCAAAGTCAAATTAATCCTATTGATAATACTATCAAAGTTACTATTGATAGACCTATCAATTTCAGTGCATTTTCCTCTGACAAAGGGCCAGAAGAATTTACCAAAATCGAGAACGCTCAAGCTTTCGCCGACTATTACGGTGATAACATTGATTTCGCTCGTCATGGTCAATCTTTATTGACAGCTGCTAGCTTTGTAAAAGCTGGTGGTCGTCTTTTCGCTCGTCGTGTCGTAGCAGAAGATGCTAAATTGGCTAACATTGCTGTCATTGCAAATGTAACAAAAACCAATATTCAAAAAACAGATGAAAACGGTAAAGCTCTTTACCGTGATAATGCTACTGGTGAAGAAACAACTTCTTCTGTAGCTTCTACACCTATCATGACTCAAGTTGCTGATCTTGAATTCACACTTCAATCTGTAGATATGGTGTCTAACAACCCTGGTGACTATAAGACAGCTTTAAAAGCTTCTCATACTCACAATGGTTTGGGTAAAGATGGTTCTTACCCACTCTTCTTGTTCACTGATATCGGTCGTGGTGTTTCTAACAAACGTATTCGTATCTATAGAAACAACACAACTAAATACCCAATCGTTTATGCTTCCTATATCTTGAAAGTTATGGAAGAAAACCAAGATGGTACTTTAAGTGAACTTGAAACATTCATGTTCTCCTTGAACCCAGACATTCGTGACTCTGGTTTGAACATGTCTCTTACTCGTGTTGTAAATGCTAAAACTTCTCGTCAAATTCGTACTCGTATCTTCGAAGAATACTGGGAAGAATTCTACAAAAACTTAGCATACATCTCTGGTCGTGATGAAAAAGAAATGGCTCTTTGCGACTTGCTTTACAATACAGACTTGTATGGTAAAAAGATGAGCAACATCCGTGTTAAATCTACTTCCGTTAACCTTAACAACTTGAATGGTATTTCTTTGCTTAATGGTTCCAACGGTCGTTTTGGCACAAACCCTATGGCTAACCTTGAATACTACTACAAACAAATTCAAATGGTATTCAATGGCTCTTGTGAACAAGGCGATTCTATCTACGACGTAGATAATAATCGTATCGACGTTATCTTCGACTGCAACTATCCTGCTGCAATCAAACGTTCTATTGAAGAATTAGTAGCATTCCGTGAAGACTGCGAATACTTCGAAGATATGGGTACTAAAGGTTTGATGTCCTTCCAAGATATTAAATACCAAGTATCTAAACTTCCAGAATCCGCTCGTTCTAAATTCGTTATGCTTTACAGCAACTACTGGGATATTCTTGACCCATACTCTGGTAAACAAATTACAGTAACTTCCACTTACAACATGGCAGTTAAATTTGTTAACCATTACTTGAATGGTGTATCTCGTCCATTCTGTGGTCAAGCTTATGGTATCGTATTTGATGATGTAATTGATGGTACTATCAACTTCACACCAAAACATACTCCTAAATCTGGTGATCAAAAACAATTCTTCGATGACAACCGCATTAACTATGCAACTTACTATGATGGTGTCTTGACTATGGACTCCGAATTCACTGCACAACGTGCTTACACTCAATTGAGCTGGGGTAACAACGTACTTATGGTACAAGCATTAATTCGTGAAATCCGTCAACGTTGTCCAATCAACCGTTACAAATTCTTGGATGGTGATGATTTGGTACAATACAAACAAGACGTTGAATCCATCATTGCTCGTCACTCCAGTAAGTTTGAAACAATTCAAGTTATTTACACTAAAGACTTGAACTACGACATGAACAAAATCTTCTATGCTCGTATCCAAGTTACATTCCGTAACTTCATTCAAACTGAAATCTTCAAAATCGAAGCTATTCGTAACAGCGAAAACGCTGTATTATAATAGAAAGGAGGACGACATACTATGGCAAATACTATTAAAAACATTTTCGCTGGTACTAAACCAGTCCGTAATGTTACAAAATACATGCTTACTCGTGGCGTAGTTGACTACTCCGCTTTGGAACAATGGGACTTGTATGAAACTGGTTATGGTTTCTTGATCGTTTTGAAAATTCCTGATTTCCTTAACGTATTGAAAAACGAATCCGATGATTACAAAGTATTGATTGAAAACTATCGTCATCTTCTTGAATATGACTTCAAGAACTTGGATGGTATCGAAGATATGGGTGTAAACACTAACGAACTTTCCGATGGTGTAAACAACCTTAATATCATCACTCAAACTACTATGCAATCCGCTTCTACATTCTCCATGCGATACAATGAACGTTCTGGTTCTATCTTCACTAAAGTTCATGAATTGTTCTTACGTGGCGTAAAAGACCCTCGTTCTACAGTAAAACGTTATAATGGTATCTTGAAAACAGGTGCTGAACGTGATAAATCTGCTCTTGAAGCTGGCTTCGAACATGAAACATTCCAATTCTTGTATTTCACTACTGATAATACAGCACGTTTCATTGAAAAAGCTTATTTGATCGTATCTGCTCAACCTACATCTGCAGAAACTTCTATGTACAACTACACTAAAGGCGATATCGGCTGGCGTGAATTGAACATTAGCTTCAATGGTTATCCTATTACTGGTCCGTTGGTTACAGACAAAGCTCAAAAATTCCTTGACTGGATCAATGAAAACACAGAATTCGAAGAAGCTAAATTTGCTTATGATGCTTTGGCTAAAATGCCTAACCCTGGTGAAACTGGTGGTTACACTGTATCCTCCAAGAAATCTAGCTGGTAATAAGTCTATAGCATAGATAAAAAATAAAGCGAAATAATACCCACTACCCAATATTGGGTAGTGGGATATTTTCTGCATTTTATTCTTCGTCACCTTTACGTTTAGCCAAGGACATTTCAGCTTCGTCTTTAGACTTGTTAATTATGTCCTTAGGAAGTACGTGTTGTGATAGATTACGCTTAAGGTATCTAGAGAATTCCATTTGTTTATCAGATTCATCCTCACTATACTCTAACTTAGCAATAGCTTCACCCATTGCATTTACAGAGTCTAGTATTTGTGAACTGTTCATAGCATTCAAGTATACTGGAGGTGGTAGTAATAATTCAATATCATCAAATCTAGCTGTATCTATATTGAATTCATAGTTATAAATACGAGTTAAGATTTTATTGAAGAGTTTCTTTACTACTGCTTGACGGTTATTGATAAATTGAAGGAACTTTGTATTTGTCATAGTTAAATGAGTAGCATAATCCGCTTGTTGTCTCATTGTAATTACTTCAATTGGAGTACCAGTGTTATCAATAGCCATTTCTTCTAGCATATTCATAAGCTCAGTCTTAACGTCAACTTGTTGTCCAGGTAATACTTCGAAGTCAACTGGTGCATCGCCACCTTGACCTCTAGGAATAATATAGTCGTTGAACTTACCAACCATATTTAATACGTTATTCATGGATTCAATTTGACGAATACCAAAGTTACCACGTTGGATTTGGTTGATTACAGAACCTAATACACCAGCTATATTTGTATCTACTGTTTGTTTTACATAGTATACACGTTTATCATCACCACGAGTTAGGATTTGAAGAACGTTTGTAATATACATACAGGAGAATAGTTTAGCTGGGAATAAAGATCTTTCTAGAGAAGAGATACCACGTTTAGTTTCATAGTTAAATTTGAAATACATGTGTTGTACGTCTTCAGGTGGTAAGAAAGTGATGTTGATCTTACTTACTTTACCAGATGCATCGATATTAGCATTGTATTCCAAGATATGATAAATCTCTTTTGCTAAGTCTTGATTAGCGTTTACAAATTTACTTGTAACTTTTTCAGATATAGTAGCTGCAATCTTCTTAAGAATAGTTGCGTCTTTACCTTGAGAACCTTGAAGATCAAAGTTAGTTCTATTAGCATTACCAGGTCTGATGCCACCGATAGTGCTAGAGAATGTAGTTTGTTCCATTACCATCTTTTTATCACATTCGATATAGATGTAGCCTAAACAAATGTCATCGATGTATAATGGTTTAACCATTGTATGATCAAGCTTCTTAATAATACAGCCAGGAATGTTAACGTTGTTCTCTCCCCGATTGTTACCTTGTACAAAAGTACCATCTAGAGAAAGACCACCGCTAGAGATAGAATTTGGGTCACCAGAGAACTTGGAGAAATTATTTGTATCGGCTCCTCCTACGATCGAATTATCTGCTTCGTTAAAAAATAAAGACGATCCGTTCTCGCTAAAGAATTTCATAGCTTTGTATTGATCTTTCAATGCAGAACTAAGAATCCTACTAGTATCTATTGATACATCGATATTACCGACTGATTCCATAATAGATGTGTCTAATTGATTAGATTTATGACGTTTTGGGTCAGATAAATCATCAATAAACTCACCACATGCTTCCTGAATACTGAATTTATCTTCAGGAGAATCAAATATAGTATCTTCATTCATAGCACCAAGCTCTACCCCACCAAGTACTGATTTAGACTTGGCGTCAAGTAGAGCTTTGATTGCTTTATTGAATGGGACACAATAAACGAAGACTTCACCACGTTTATCGATTTCATCATACCATTGATCCATCTTTTCATATAAGTTATGAACACGGATCATGTGTTGAATATTTTCATCACCAGCTTCATCATCTGGGTTATTCTTTAATTGAATAATAGCAGGATTAGCTGAGAATGAATCGGCAGCGAATACATGCTCCCGTTGGATAGCTAATGCTTGTTCTAATTTAGGAAGGTATTTACATACCATATCGATATCTCTATCAATATCACGAATCCAGGTGTTTTCCATATAAACACCCATGACTCTATCCATATTAGTAGCATTGCCTAATGTAGAATTAATACTATCGATTAAGTCTTGATTACGACGTTGATTACTGCTTAGAGTCTTAGTATATAACTGACTAATATTAGCCAGACCAGTATTGGATAGATTTACATTACTAATCTTTTGAAGAGAAGCATCAAGATTATTTCGAAGCATCCTGATTTCTCTATTAGTAGTATCGGTGTCGTAATAAATATCAGAATAAAGAGAGCGTTTGGTTTTATCTAGAGTATCCATCATACTCTGGATATCTTTATTATTTTCTGCCATTTATTAAAACCTCCTTAAAGTACTTAGATTACCCTAATGTTCTCGGGCTTAATTTATCGCTACATATTATCTAGCTTAACGCTACGAAAATAGATGTTTTCAATAACCCCTTTGGCTTTCTTTATTTCGAAGCAAACCAAATACGTTCTTACGTTATTGAAATTCTCTAATAGGGATAAACTTACTGTATCTTTCTTAAGCACGTTTAAGAATGGCTGAGGTACATAAAATGCTCTACCATCAACTACTGTTTTGATAATACCATCAGAAGATTTAGAATTTAGAATATCTTCTAATTCTGGTCGTTGAGATATATCATTACATTCGAATACTTTATAGGAATTATTCCAATCCATATAAGCATTATAATATAAATCATTGAATCTAGGAAAATCAAAAGCTGGTATCAAATCAACTGCAGATTTGTTTGAATATAGAACCATTTCTTTAGCAAAAAGATTTGGTCTATACATCTCATTCAAATTCATATACAGTTTAGTCGTTTCTGGTTTCTCAAGCATTACTTTACTAAACTTTGTAAGGTCATTTACTTTAACCACGAAGTTTTGTGTTTCTGGTGGAATAAAGTCTGGACGAACATTTAGTGTCTTGATTACGAATGGAGCTAATTCATTCTCAGAGAATCCAATCAAGGATCGACCTTGATTGGACCACATGAGAATGTGAGCTTTCATAAGTTTATTGTAATCAAGAATCCCCTTGATCGTCGCTAAAGTCAACTCTTGATACATTTAAAACTCCTCTATTATAAATTTCTTTTATATCTTCTTTAATACGTTCTGGTAATCCAGGGAATTCAATATTATTTCTTTCATAAGGCATATATTGAATTGGATTGATTAGAGTATTATCACCCATATAACGTACAGGTGCTATAGGTAAATCATAATGATTACTTACAGCATTGAAGTTTCTATCGTATGGTATTTCGTTATAATTGAAATATTCTACGATATCTTCATACAATTCACTGAAGTTAGCTAAATGTAACCATCTACTAGCAAATACCAAATAATTATCACAAGTCAAATCTTCTATATAAGCACCAGATCTTACAAATTTTGGATTATGAATTGGATCTTCGTTCTTATATACTTTATTTGGAATATCTAATCTACCTATTTGAGTATTAGGTGCTAGATTTGCTTGTTGTGTAATAGATGGATACATACGAGTGTAGTCATAGTCGATTACGTTATTGATAAGACTAATATTTGAACCTAAAGTTGTTTTAGTTTTAATCTTATCAGAAATCAATGTAGGATTGGCTACGAATGCACCAGAATATTTGGTATTATCTCTTTCTTTGAAACGGTTTACGTTATTACCAAGAACATAATTACCATATTCTTTAAATAACATTACTGCACGGTTAGCTAAGTATACAGTTTGTCTATGCACTTTACTATATGAAGTAGAGTTCTGTAATACCTTATTGAATACGTAATCAATATCACCAGTTTTATGCTCAATACAATACTGAACAATAACGTCGATCATGTTGTATTTAACAAAGATATCATAATTCAAATAAGGTAATTTAGTTACAGAAGTTGTAATGTCGGAATAATCCAACTTACGAACACCGGCTACTACTTCACCGATGTAATCCAATTTACTATTCTTGAATGTAGATTGACCTTTACGTCTAGACATGAAATGAATCATTTGGTCTAGGTAGTTGGATGTAGAGCTAATATCAGCAAAGTCACCACGAGCTTCTATTTGTTGCTTATGTAACAAATCTTCATAATAACTACATTTACGTTCACCTAATACAATAGGGTCACACATAATATCAGCAGGATTTACTCCTAGATTGTTAAGACGTTGAATAATAAATGGAATATCGAATGCCATGTTCCATGCAAGAATGAAGTCTGGTTTCTTTGAATTAATATATCCAAATAAATCTCGCATCATCGATACTTCATCATCATAGAAAGCAATCTTAGTGGTAAGATTTTCTAATTCGAATTTCTTAACCATTTCTTCGCCACCCAATACTTGGGTTAGAAGTTCTTTGAATTCTTTATCATAATTAGAAAGATTCTTTTCGAATTTTTCTATTAAAGGATTCTCTGGATTTCGTAATAAGACAGTAGTAATTGTCTTAGTTTCGAATTCAAGATATGATACGGCATTAATAGGACATTCACCAGGTTCTGGGAAATCTCCTTTGATATTAATACCATCAACTTCGATATCTAGGAATGACTTAGTAGGAGTAATGATTTCATTTGTATATTCTTCATTAAACTTCATACGATAGAAGTCAGCAATTTTAATATCAGCTTCAAATACACGATTATCTGCTAATACACTATTACCTTCATAAGCTAAACTTCTATCTAGACCAAGCCTATCGCAAATATCTCTTTTTAGTTTACTATACTCACATTCACACTCAATCAAATCATCTTTACTTACAAAAAATTGATGATAATTTGTAACCTTCTCAGGTTTTAGAATGTAGTAAGTAAATTTTGGTTTCATTTTAAGGCAAGACTTCTTCTCACCTGTTACATTATCTCTATATATAATATTAAGGAAATCATCTTTCCATTTACCTGTTTCTTCGTCTTTTGTTTTACCAGAATATCTTACATCTATTACAGTTAGATCAGAACCTTTAGGATAACCGGGGATTAAAGGCATATTATCACAACTCCTTTCAATTTTAGTTATTTAGGTGTCTCGTTAAAATTCACTATTTATACAATAAGGTAAATCAGAAAAATAATTTTAAAAATGTGAGGTATATAATAATGAGTAATGAATTACTACAACCAGTAACGTTCTATACTGAAGAGGAAGAACGTCAAAAAGATGCCCTTAAGAATTTTAATCCTATGGGCGAATTAATGAAAATGGATTCTAAAGAATTGAGTGTTCCTACTGAATACACTCAAGAAAAGAAACCAGCACGTAAAAAAGCAGTTAAAGCTGTAGATCCTAATGACCTTAATAGAGAACCAGCTAAAACTCCTTTGAACTCAGACAAAACTTATTTCAGTACTTACGACATTCCTCGTAACGTATTGACTCAAACTGCGGTACAAATCGAAGAACTTGCACAAATAGTTCGTAAAGATCTTGAAGATGTACGTCATGCTCGTACTCTTAAAGGGAAATATGATTACATTTCCAATATGACTAGTACTCTTGGGTCTTTATATAGCAATAAGATTTCTATTGCTCGCGAAATGGCTAATACTATTACCAACGCTCATCGACTTGAATTATCTAAACACAAAGAACTTGCTATTGACTCCAATGCTGATAGTGATGAAAAACGTGTAATGGATAGCTTCAATGCATTTATGAATGCTCCTATGGGTGCTATCCCTCAAGCTATGCGTAATATCCATCCAGCAGCTATCAATACTCCAGAAATGGGTGTTCCAGTATTTAATGACCCTGCTACTGGTATGGTAACAGCTGATGGTGATTCTGGTTTCGATGCATATGTACAAAATATGACTCCAGAACAAAATGCTATGCTTAACTCTTCCAATCCATTTGTAGAAACAGTAGTGGTTTATGACCAATCTAACCAAAACAAATGGTTTGAAGTAATCGATACACGTACTGGACAACAAGTACCAAACATGCCTATCCCAGCAGATTTCATCTTGGGTGGCTGTGTAGTCGATATCCGTAATGGTATTGCTCGTAATGCTTCTATCAACAAAACATACAAACTTAAATTAGTTGGTAGTCGTGCTGCTGATGAATTTTAGAGAAGAATATGGAGTATCTCATATGAGATACTCCAATATCTTTCACTTAAAGTTCAAAGATTACATTACCTTCTTTATAGTTACTTGTAGGATCTGTATTTCTCAATACAATTACATCCATGAAGCCCATATTAAGTTCAGCATTGTGAGAGATCATAATACATTGATCAATCATAAGTACTTGCATTAAGTTTTGTAATACACCAAAGAATGCTAGACGGTTTTGTGTATCTAAACCACCTTCTAATTCGTCTATCTTAATGATATTATAGATAGAAGAAGATTCATGTAGTAATGCAAAGGATAATATCATACTAATCATACAGATTTGAGATGTACTCATAGAAGATATATCATCATTCAAGATACCAGATCCTAATACTGGCATTTTGAATTCCTTTTCATTTACTACGAATGGTTGTAATACAAACTCACCACCGAATAGCATAGATAGTAATGAATTAGAAATACCGATAACTTTATTCATATACATTTCCATGAATAGAGTTTGAATACCTGTTGTAGGAGAACAATACTTCTTGATTACTTCTACCTTATTAAATTCTTCAGCATAATTAGCATACTCAATAGAATATTCATCATATTGAGCTAGTGCAAACTTAAGCTTTTGAATCTGAGATTGTATATCTCCCATTTCTATATTGACTAATCTACTTAAACGATTATTTAACTCAGTCAATTTAGTTTCTAGAGAGATAGACTCTTGGTATTTGTCTTGATTCTTTGATACAAGATCACTCAACTCAGCTTCTTTATTCTTAAGAGATTTATACTCACCATATAAAGCTAGATTTTCTTCATATCTAGTTATATTAACTGAGTTAGCTGTGATTACATCTGATACGATATTGAGTTTATCTTTATTTGCTTGAATCTCAGCACTAATTTGATTATACTCTTTCTCTAGAGATACAATATCTTCTTGGAGTTGTACAATCAATGAAGAACTATTAGAAATACTCATTAATTGCTTTTCTAATTCATCAATATCCTTTTGATAAGACTTAGAATCAATAAACAAGTTTTGATATTCTTGATATGGACGTAAGTCTATTTCCAAACCAACCGATTTAGAATAGAATAGATTATTGAGTAAATCATAATCGTTTTCATACTTCAATTTGATTGGGAATTTAGTAATGATATTGATAGAGCTCTTGATAAGACTTAAGAAGCTAGTTGCTAAAGATGCATTGGCTACTGCTTTAGTTTGGATATCTAAATTCTCTTTATACTCAGCTAATTCTTTTCTTAAATCTTTTAATTCTTCTTCATATACTATTACAGTCTCTCCATTAAACAAATTTGCTTTAGCTTCGACTATATCTTTAATAAAGAAACAAGAATCTAAATTATTACAATCTTTAGGAATTTTATCATAGCTTTCAGCTATCTTTTCATTTTTATTATTATTATCTAACTTAGTTTCTATTACGTCAATCTTATTTTTGATAGATTCTAGACCATCTAAAGTATATTCAGTGGAACTAGTCTGACCAGTTACAATTAAAGCCATTCTATCAAATACTACGTTGTCATCGTAACGGTTTAGGAGAGTTTGGGAAAGGTTTTGAAGTTCATCGATGGTTTCTATAGCATAATTGTACTCATCTACAGACACATCTTCATATTTAGTAAACCCAAGACCTTTAAATCTCTTATCAACCATCTCTTTATTTAATTTAAGATTCTCTAATTGATTCTTGATAGTTTCAATACTATCATCATCAGATAACGAATCTATTTGAACTCGTTTATTCATAATATTTTCGTTAATCTTAGATCTTCTTACATTAAGAGATTCTATATCTTTTGTTATAGATTCTTTCTCTTTCTCTTTTAATTCCGTAGTAGATTTTAATCTGATTAATCCAGCATCAGAATATTCTACATCTTTACCAATCTTACTTTCATAATTACGTAAAGTAGTTCTTAGATTACCAAGTTCTTCTCTAGCAACTAAAGTATCGCTAATATCAGACTTAATAGTTTCAAGTCTATCTTTAGCCTCTTTGATTTTGATATTCAAATCAATCTTATCTTTATCCATAGCTTGATATTGGTTTTCTAAATGACCAATATTAGTTTGAATAACTCTAGTATCACCAATAGCATCTAGTTTAGTGGTAAGACTATTTAGCATAGACTTAAGAGAAGAAGACTTCTTACTAATCTTTTTATAGATTTCGTTAAAAGCATCTAACTCAGATATCTTTGAGTTGATATATTTCTTCCGTTCAGATGGAGTCTTATCGGCTAAGCCTCTATCATCAGAAGATAATTGTGCTAATGTCATAATACCAGAATCTATATCCATTAATTGACATATGATTTCTTTAGCATCTTTGACATTACCATTTGGATTCATTTCTGTAATTCCAGCACCTGGAATTTCTTTCTTGATATGACAAGTAGAAGTTCTAAGACCAGCTGTGGATATCTTATAAAGATATTCTATATGAACTATAGACCCATCATTCATAAGATAAGATATAATTTTAGCACCATTCTTATTAGGAATAAGTGCACTAGTTGGATCGCTGAATGGATTAAGTGCTTTAAACAAAGTACTTTTACCAGACCCATTATCACCTTTGATTACTAAGATATTATTCTTACATTTACTGAAGTCGATGGTGATTTGATCTCGACCACAGCCATTATATATACCAATAAAATTTACAAGTTTAAGTCCCCATAATCGCATAATATATACTCCTTTCTGATTATTTAACAGTTGACCAAAAGATCGAAAATAAGTGGAGTACCCAATATTGGGTACTCCTAGTTTGGTTTGTTATTTAATATAAATATGTGGGAAATTGATTAGGTTGTATTTCTTATTCATTTGATTAATAAAGTACTTATTACTTTCAACACGCATTACATCTACTTTAGTAACCTTACCAGAACTAATCATTCTTTCTAAATATTGTATCAATGCAATATCCATGAATAGAGAAGCATCATCTGAATTATATTTTCTGAAGAAAATATTACGGAAGATGTCAACTAGATTGGATAAGTCAACATATCGACTGAAGTGTTCATAGTTCATTAATGTTAAGGTACCATTATCAAAGTATGGGTAATGTGTTATATCAATACCTTTATAAGCTGCATGTTTAAGAAATACCACATCATTTATATAATATACAGCTATATCAGAAATTGGAATATTTGGTTTAATAATAGGATTATTTTCTAAAGCTTTAGAGATAATCTTAGATGGTTTGAATTCTAAATTATCCATAGATTGTAAATATACAGAATCAGTTAAAGCTTTTAGTACAATATCCAACTTAGTATATTTCAATTCGCTTTCAAATCGATTTAAGACAGTTTTATTTAGCTCCATCATTTGTCTCACTCTTTTCTTTATTATACATTTCGTTGTATAGAGCTTTCAACTTTTTAAAGTTTATTTCCAGTTGTCTAAGCTCATCACCTGTACCGAATTTAGTATAGTAATTCTTAGATAATTCATATTTGGCTTTCATATTTTCATATGGTGTAATACGAATAACTTCACTAACGATATTACTACGTTCAGCATCAAACCCATCAGCTAATTTAAACATACCAAAGTAATCACCAACTAGAATATTTAAATAGATTAAGAATCGACGATCAACATAATCAGATGATTCTCTCATTAGAGTTCTTCCAAATGCTACAAGTCTAACGTACTCCATGATATCTATAGTATAGAAGTCGCTTGTTTTATTATCAAATACTTCTCTTGTGATAGATGTAAGACGAATATTATCATAATCTACTCTATCATATACACAACAGAGAATATTTTTCATATATTCAGAAATAATTGCTTTTTGCAATGTACCCACATCTATAATAGCTGGATTGAAGCCTTGTTCTTGGATAGTTTCAATAAAGGCTTTAGACATCTTAGCAGCTACTGCTTGTATAAAAAGGTCAGCAGGACCTGCTTGATAACTTTGCATTGTTTCCATTTTCTACGTTCCTTTTTCTAATACTTGAATTCAGGATCTGTAAAAGTACCTGGTTTTTCTAAGTCTAATGTAAGTGAGTATAAAGCAATAGCACCTTCATTAGTAGTTTTCATGATATTCTTTTGACCAAAGGAAATATATCTATTTTTAGATTGTAAGAAGTCTCTAACTTCTTTATTAGCTTCTACAGAATAGATACCTTTAACAGTTACTTGGTCGCCATCATAGTCACCACCAATAGAGCCTAAGAATACGTTAGAGATTTGAAGTGTATCGATAAATAAATTAGAAGTATTTACACCGATATCTTCTTTTCTGATTCTAGGATAAGTCTTATAGAACTTGCCATTTATAACCATAGGTTCTGTCTTAACTGTAGAGTTTACATTGATAAGAGAAGGGAATTGGTTATAACAACTATCGATAGGATAGCGTGTAATCAATACAGCTTTATCTCTAGTTACATTCACTGCAGCTATATAGAATAAGTCACACCAAGTCATACTACGAGAAGATGCTGGTAATAAACCTTCGGATACATTTTGACCTTTTTCTAATTTAGCCACTAAATCAGACTTGGGTACAGTAAAACCAACAAACCTCATTTCAACTTCATCGATTTTGTATTTATTTGGCATTACTGGAACTTTAATAGGTCTGAATCTATCGCTAAAGCCATGGATAAATCTATCTATCTCAGAATGAATAACATCATCAGAGAAAGCAATACGATAATCCTTAGGAGTTAAGTATATTGGTTCTTTTGCTACATTGCCATCTTTATCTCTTTGATAATATGGAATAACAGACATATTTTGTAACTGTACTGCGAAGAAGTTCTTGATATATGTAACTACAAATGGATAGAAGTTAGTGATAGTAGATGCTAGTGGTAATGCACAATGGTCTAAGTCTACATTAAACTCTTCAATAGTTTCTGTACGAAGATTTGGTGAAGAAATAACTAGACGAGAAGAATAGTCAGATGTTTTAGAACTAGCAGCATTACGAATCAAACCAAATTTACCAGAGATTGTATCTTTGGAGAAGTATTCATAAAGGTTAGCTAAATTATCTTGAATTCTACCTTTGATAGAATCACCAATACTTAAACCATAATCTTCATATTCAATCAAAGATCTAGTAGCAATAAGGATATTATTATAAAGCTTATTGATATCACCTACACCAACGTATTTATCAGTAGTACTAATATCACGATAGAATGCAGGAATAACAATAAAGTTTTTAATAAACAAACGGTCTTTATATTTCAATAAGAAGTCAATATTCTTATTACGGATACGAGAATTATTCTTTTGGAATTCAAACTTATCAAAGTTTTCTCGTAAGAAGTCTAAACCAGTACCACCATCTGGATCTGGTACTAATCTACCGTCTTGGATTTTAAAGGTTTCTGTACCATATACACAGCTAGTGATTTTACTATCAATACGTTGCCAAATTCTATAAGCTAATGGGGTTAAGAAATATCCATGTAAGTTGATATATGCAAAAGTAGTTGCTCTACTGTCTTTGGTAATACCAAATATTTCATTAGATAATAACCCATCTGGAGTTGGTGTATTATTCTGATTAAAGAAGATAGGGTTGGTAATCTCTTTAAGATTGTTATCCTTGACAAAAGCATCAATATCAAGAAGCTCTACCTTAAGATGATCTTTCTTTGCCATATTTTCTCTCCTTTCTATAAATTAATAATTTGTTAAAGAGAATGCGGTATCCAATATTGGATACCGCTTTATGGTCACATTCTAATTACTTTAATAACCGCAGTACCATCTTTATTAAGACTAGTCTTAATGGTAAAGTCGCTACCATATAAATGGACTACTTGGTTATTGTAAACAGTAGCCATATATTCATAGGGAATCTCTTGTGCTCTGCAAGTAAATATACATGTAGAGTTTTTAACTGCTTTTTTGGAATCGACAGTAATACTTACCGTGTCTTCAGTAATATACTTCCTGAAAACGGTATACACGACCATACAATGATCAAATATATTAGTAAATATAACGTTTTCTGGTTTGTTCTTGTAGATATTCTCTAGGAACTCAGAAACTATCACTGTCTACCTCCTATTTGGTCCACGTTGAACCATTTGTTCTTGTCTTTCTAAGTAGAGATCACGAGTAGATTTTCTAACGTTACTGTGAGCCCGATTTAGTCTATTTTGCTTATATTCTTGAATAGACTTAAGAAGCTTTTCTCTCTTCTCTTGTGCTAGACGTTTCATTTGGAGATAATACAACGAATGGATATAAGCCATAGATTTCTCAGGTGCATCAATTAAGCTGAAGCCACTACGATAATAAGTTTGTAGAGAAATTAATCGTTGTGTTAGATGCTCCGTAGTCCCAATTGATGCCGTGTAAAAAGCATGTTAAGAGGATGCATAATTTGTTTTTCAAATTTATGAGTACATTCTTGACCAGCGTAGTCGCCCTTCTTGAATGTGCCCAAGCATTCTTGTTCTGGAATGAAGTAAGTAATTACATCATCAGTACCGTTGACTTTAGTTTCAAGGTCAAAGATGTGATGATTTAAGATAGAGAATTGGTCAGAATTCAAAGAGTTAATGAATTTACCAACTACTTGTACTTTACGTTTGATAGTTTTAGCAACGGAAGAAGAATCTGGTTTGAAATCAACTGGTTTCAAGATTCCACGTTCACGATCAATGTAGTACAAGTTCTTAATGAATTGAGAAATACGGATGATAGCGATATACTTAGTACGGAATTCATCTGTAATATAAGTATCTTCGATATCAGAGAAGATAGTCAATGGACGAAGTTTAACTGCATAGTTATCAGAGATAACGATAAGTTTATCAGAGAACGTATCCATACCACCATCGACTTCACCGTGTTTAATAATGTCATCAAGACGTTTCTTATCTTCATCAGAAGCTTTTTCATTCACTTCCCACATTTTATCCATAGGGATATCATCTGTCATGAAGAATGTTTCACATTCAGGGCAGTCGAAGGAAATGTAGTTAGAACCACTGAAGGTTGCTTTATAGAGAGCAAAGTACATGTGGATCAAGTCAGCAGAAGCAATAGAACGCAACCAGTTTACATAACCACTTGGTTTATTTTCAGATACATCATGTTTGTATAACAAAGCATAAGTATCTTTAATAGCTTGGTTACTGGAAGAGATATTGGAGATATTATTTACGAATTGAGCCAATTCAGAGCCAGTCAAACCACTCATAGTGATATTACGACCAGTAGCAAACAATGGAGATGTAGCTGTAGGAAGAGTATTTTCTTTTGCTGCAGTACTATATTCCAAAGATGTATTAATATTGATAGGTTGGCTACTAATTTCGAATTTGTTAATATCAAATTCATCTTTAGTTGGTTTAATTTTTGTAGAAATAATTTTATTAATTTCTTCAAAACGTTTACGAGCTTCTTCTTCAGCTTTTTCTGCTTCTTTGATTTCAGCTTCGTTTTTCTTTTCGTCGTCATCAAGGTCATCGATAACATCATCATCATCGTCAAGATCAGCGAAGTCGTCGTCATCAATAGTTACAGAAGATGCTTTAGAGATATCCACTTTCTTAGAAGTTTTAGGAACTTCAGTATTATCACGAACGGATGCACCAAGACCATCGTCTTCTAAGTCAGTATCAGTAGCTTCGCCACCTTCTTTATCTGCTTCTTCTAAAGCTTTTTCATCAGCGATTTCAATACATTTATCTTTTAATGGTTTCATGATCGCTGTCAATTCACCTTTAACTCGTTCAATGTTTTCATCGATGAGTTCTTCTTCTTTTCTAGCGAATTCTTCGTTACCAGATATTACTTCTTTGAATTTAGCAATATCTTCGATATCTACTGCATCGCCAGCCTTTACATCATTACCAGATGTCATATTTGGAGTTACAACATTGGATTCTTGTTTTTCTTCAACAACTTCTTTTTCTGGAGTTGCTTCAGCAGTAACAGTAGTAACCTCAGGTGTCTCGGTTGTTGCTCCTTCATCAGCACCTAACAATTCGTCTAGGCTGATTTTTTCAGTTTGATTTTCATTTGCCATTATAATAGATTCCTCCTGAAAATTTAGATAACACTAATGGTATTTGTCTGGCTATTAAACACCAAACTATATGTCACACTATCCAAAGATATAGTAATAAACAGTGTCTTATTTAACTCATCTTTAGTTAGGTTTACATCAACACTCTCAAATTCTGGTAAATACGTCCGAATTTGATTAGAAATGTCATCCTCCAGTTCATACAAATGATCGAAGAAAGTATATCTATAACGTTCAACCAATCCTACACCCATTTTAGGTCTAGTTGGATACGTGCCAGGTCTTAATAGAATCAATTCTATTAGCTTAATAGCCGTAGCATCCTCATTTGTATAAACGAGTGGTTGGTTAAACTGATTAATTGAAATACTATGCTCGATAACTTTAGGATCCTTAGCTAGTGTTTTCGTACCAAAAACTTTGTTAATCAATAGGGATTACCTCCTTCCATTGAAACAAAATTTATTATTTTGTTTAATTTATAATTTCCTACTATTATTCGTAAAACCCACAAATAATGACGCTCTGAACATGTTAGTAAGACTTAATAAGCTAATTAGCGAGGTGAAATATTAATGGCAAAAAGAAAAGAAAGATGTCCTTATTGCACTTTCCGTGATGTAAAAGATAAAGTCATCTCCCATATAGAACGAAAACATCCTGAGTTAATCCCAGAAGGATATTCAGCGGCAAGGGTTTTATTTAATTATATTAATAAAAAAGACCATGGTACTTGTATCGTATGTGGTAGAGAAACACCATGGGATGAAAAGATTAATAAATACAAACGTCTTTGTGGTAGACAAGTTTGTAAAGATAAACTAAGAGAAAAATATAAAAAGAATATGGTAAAAGTATTCGGTACTTATAATATTCTCAATGATGAAGAACAACAAAAGAAAATGTTAGCTAATAGAAGTATCTCTGGTGAATATAGATTCAAAGATGGCACTAAGTTTAGCTACGTTGGTTCTTATGAAAAGAAATTCTTAGAATTCTTAGACCAAGTATTAGATTTCGATGGTTATGATATTATGGCACCTGGTCCTACTTTTGAATATGAATTCGAAGGTCAAACCCATAAATGGATTACTGACTTTATGATTATCCCATATAATCTAGTAATCGATGTTAAAGATGGTGGAGATAATCCTAATAATAGATCCATGGTTAAATATCGTAATAAACAAAAAGCAAAAGAAACTATGATTACTACTTCTCAAGGTAAATATAGCTACTTACGTTTAACAGATAATCAATTTGGTCAATTATTAGAAATCTTCTTAGCTCTTAAAGAACGTATGGACGATCCAACTACTGCTGGTAAGCCTTTATTCCGCATCAATGAATCAGTAGATATCATTAATGAAGAATATGACTTTGATTCTATTAAAGAAGAGATCGGTAAAGGTATCAATGAGGTTATTCCGCTTATCTATAAAGATAAACAACAACCACAAGAACAACAACATCAGCAAGATACTCAACCAGAACAACAACAAGAGCCTTCATCTGAAGGATTTAGTTTTGATTAAATAGAAAGGAGAATTTAGTGATGGATATTTTCCAAGAAGGTATCATTGATAATATTAAAGATGCCTTTATGAGAACACTTAACTTCGCTATTATTTCTGAACCAGAATATAGACAAACTACAAGAGAACCTTATCCTACTGCTAATAGTATTGCAGATGCATTAAAAGCCACAAAGGAATTCGGTTATCCAACTGGTGTATTATATGGATATGATGAGGAAAAGAATAAGACTACGTTCAAGATGTCTAAAGAACGTTGGAATTATCTTAAAGATGTAAAAGTTATCATTCTTGTAGCTAATCCTAATAATAAGAATACAATTCAACCACCTAATGCACCACAAGGACCAGCATTGGGTATGAATCCTATTCAAACTCCACCAAATCCAGCTGCTACTAGTACTCCTGCTCCTGTAGCGGATAAACGTTATGTATCTACATTCAAAGAATTAGTAGATGAATGTGATATTAAGATTGAATATACAGAAACTGATGATGCAACTAAAGAAAGAATGGAAGCTATTAAACCTTTCTGTGATGCTTATAAGAAATTATTGTCGGATAAGTATATCAAGAATTATATTTCCATGAAAATCGGTTCTAATATAGATGCATTTATCTTCGGTTATGATGATTCATTAAAGATTGGTAAATTTGATTTATCTTCTGTATTCAATAACGAAGATGAATATAAAAAACAATATCAATTGATTCAAGATGCTCTTGAATCTATCAATAGCACTTTCAATTCCCACTTCTATCTTAAAGTAGAAGAAGTTGAAGATTGGAATGGTTCTATTGTATTGACTAAGGGTTATACAGCTGCAGTTGTTTCCGATCCGGAAACAGGTGAAGAAGAAGTTGAAGTTGTAGAAAAACCTAAGACTCCTGAAGATACAGATGGTCCTTCTAATACAACTACACCAGGTGAAGTTCCTCAAAATACTACAGAGAAGGTATTAGATAATGCTAATAATGAAAATGCTGCTGTAGCATCTGCTATGGTTGGTATGAATACACCATTTATTACAGTACATACTAACTACCTTGCTCCTCCTACATTCGCAGTATCTAATGATATCTCTACTAAACGTTCTATTACAGTAGATGCTAAAGATAATAAACTTAAATTAGTGGATAATAGTCCAGAAACTAAGACTAGAGTATTTAAATACGTTGGTAAGAATAAAGGTACTCTTAAAAAGATTACTGATAACCTTGGTCAAACTGTAGGTAAAGATTATATATATGAAACTGTAACTGGTCGTAAATACTTGGTAGAAGATCAAATCTTCTATGATGAAGACTTCCAAGAAATTGATCTGGAAGCGATCAAAGAAGAAGTTGAAAATGATAAGCATACTATCATGAATAAAGTATATATGGCTTTACATGATGGATTGCCTAAGGGTAAAGAAGTCACTACTAATGAAGCTAAACGAATGGCTACAGATCTCGATGATATATATATCTTCGAAACAGCTAATGGTTATTATGCTATGAATAGTAAAACTATGCGTTCTACTAAACTATATAAGACTATCACTGGTATTAAGATCACGGAGGATTTAATTAATGGCAAATTCTAAAACACCTACTAAAGCTTCCAAACAAACCAAAGAAGATATCGATTATCAAATCGTTTCTTCTTGGAGAAGTGAGAATAATGATTTACCATTGTTATATCCTCACTATGAAACTCTAGAAGAACTAGAGAAAGATATGAATGAATATAAATCATTACCTCTAGATATGCAAATAGTGGTCGATGACCGTTCTAAGATTATCTTTGGACATGGTAACGTTCAACGATATAAAGCTCTTAAACATGATTTACTAGTTGAAGATTCTCAAAAGCTTATTATTTATCAAAAAGAACCTAAGACTAAACTCAAAGATATTGATCCTATCAATGCTATGATGATGCTTAGAGAATATGCTACTACTGACCACCATCATGACGATATTGTTGATGCTTTATGTTATTCTACAGCTGTATTAGAAGCTATGGATTATAAAGCAGATGAAGATAAAGTAAATTACGATAAAGATTCTATCAGAGAAGAAGTAGCTGATAATTATTATACTTTCAATACACTATTCAAACCTATTGAAAACCTACCAGATATGTTACCTTCCGAAATCGATACTATCTGTAGTGAAATGGAAATCCCAAATGGTTGGGGTAAATGGAAAGCGGAATATAATCGTTATATCTCTGGTTTGAATAATGAATTCCCTATTGTCCATGAAAACTTAAGACTACTTTTAAAAGATAGATCCGAAGATAAACTATGGGAAGGTTGTGGATATATTCCACGACTAAGAGATGGTAGAGTTAAAGATCTTATCAATAATACATTCAAACGTATTAGTATTATCGACATCATGGATATTGAACCAGATGTTCTTGATAGTATTCAAGATAGAATTAATTCTATTCCAGAAGACTTCGCAAAATATATCAAAGAAAATAGCTTCGAGATCCAATTCGTCGAAGGTGATAATGTTATGATCGACTACAAAGGTAAATACTATTACCTAGTAGATGATAATGGTGAATTATTCGTAGAAGAAATGGTAGAAGCTGACGGCAGACCACCTAAGTTTGGTTATATCGTTATTTCTCCTTCTCTTCAATTACCAGAAATTATTCCTTCTGGTGATAATAAACTAGCTAAAGTAACTTGGTCTCCAACCAATGTAAAATTATTGGTTAAAGAATTAATTGAAGATGATGTTATATTGTACCAATATAGTAGATTCAGACCAGATCTTAAATACTATAATGCTATATACTATACAGAGTATGCTTCTGGTTTATTGAAGAAAGCTACTAATCAATTGACTGGTGATAATAATTAATTCATTTATATAATATCTATATGAGTCCGGTAGAGAATATTCTCTACCGGATATATTTTCGCTTAAAAGAAAGGAGGAATAAAATGCAATCAACTTTATTAGGATTAAAGTATTACGATAGTGAAAATATCTATCGTGTTCGCAATGAACTATTTGACTTCATCGGTATGGATGAAGACTTTACTAAAGAACAGAAAGTTCTTAAACGTAAAGAATTGAAAAACAATTATAAACTTCTAATTCCATTTGGTTATATGGAAATATATTGGACTGGTAAGAATAAAGATGATTATGATCTAGTATTCAAATACCATGACGTTAGAAAAGACCAATGGTATATAACATCTGTAGATATAACCAATACTATTCTAATCTCTAGAAGCACAAACAGATTGGTTTATGAAGATATCGATGAAATGCAACCTACTGATACCAATAGACTATATACCAAGTTTGCATTCTATATTGATGATAATATAGAAACTGTATTAGAATTGATTCCGAATCAAATAAGAAAGGATTTGAATCTATTATCTAAAGCATGCTTTAGAGATACATTTGAAGAGTACTTAGCATCGTTCTTACAATCTATAGATCAAATCAATGGTATTATGCCATATGAACTTGAAATAGAACGATACTATAGTAGAGATGTAGTATTATTGACTCAAGAGTGTTTGGAAGATCTTCAAATGATCATTTCATACCAACTACTAAAAACTTATTGTGCTGAGTATTGGTATGATGTAAACTTTAAAGAGATTAGAAATAATTATGAATTAATCAGAGATGTTAAGACGAAGAAGTTATTCGTATTTAAATATCTTAAAGGTGATTTCATATTCGAAGCATCTCAGATTGATCAAGCATTTACCGAGGAAGAATTAGAAGTGTTCTTCGCTCACTAAAAAATATTATAATCATATAATATATTATTGAATAGAGAAGTGTTTTCATCATCGATTGTATATTAGTCGTTCACTTAAACCCATAGAGCAGTTTCTCTATTCGTAATTAATTTATTGCTGAACTATATTGTAATGAGTCAAAAATAGATTCAGCAAATTTTAGAACCTGCCAGTAGGGCCAGGCAGTGATACATGGTCCATTTTTAACGCCAGGAGGTATTCAACATGGCAACTTTAGAAAACGTCGAATTAACTAACTTCGACAAAAAACAAACTACCGACAAAAAAGCAACAGCAGAAACTAAAAAGGTAGACCCATTAGAATTCGATACAATCGAATTCAAAGCTGCTAGTGGTAGCATCTATACTACTACTCGCAATCTTGGTGCATCTATTGCACAAACATTACGTCGTGTGAGTGATGATGTAGTGGCTTGTACTGTTTATCCAGATCCTAAGACTGGCTTAAAAGCTACTTTGATCTTGACTAACAAACCAAGTGTTGAAGGTAAAACTAAATTAGTAGTTACTCCTAAACAAAAAGAAATTGGTAAAGGCGTGTTCGCTCGTATGACTGAACGCTCCACTTCTGATTTCCGTCAATTGTTGGAACTTACTGATGAAGGTCAAGCTAAATTGGCTGATATCATTCCTGCAGTATACTTCCGCAATAACAATCCTATTTACAACTTCAAACAAGATGGTACTGTAAATTGGACTAACGCTTCCAAAGATTTTGTTGAAGGTGGCTACTCCTTAATTGGCGGTGAACCTCATGCTTACAAAGCAATCATCGTTGATTTACCTAAATTCCTTCAAAAGATGTATGGTCGTACTAACGAAAAAGGTGAAACATTCCTTTACACTGTAAACGTTGTTCGTCCTGAAAGCAACAACAATTACCCATTAGTAGGTCAAACAAACATCTCTTACATTATTCAAATTACGCAAATCAATGAAGCTATCGTTGAAGCTAACTTCAACGTAACAAACGGTCAAGACGTAGATGCGTTTAGCCCAAGCTTCACAAAACAATTCTAATTATTTAGAAGTATAAGGTTGGGGAGATAGTCATATGACTATCTCCCACTCTTATATTATTTTTCATTTTATTTTATGGGGTGAAAACATGGCAAAAGAAATGGATTTTTCTTATACCGTAGGCGATATTGATGAGCCTATTGATTCTCGTGGTAATTCTGTAATCATGCTTCGTAAATTAGCATGGGGTTCTAATGCAGAAAAACTAGAAATCCGTCGATGGATTATTGACATCGATTCTGAACGTGCTAATAAAGGTGTTACTTTCTTAACTGAAGAAGGTCCTCATAATTTAGTACGAGTTATGGCTGAAAAGGGTTTTGGTCATACTCATGAAATTATTAATGCGATCAAAGATCGTGAAGATTTTGATGATGCCTTAGCTTCTATTGGTAAGAAAGCTCCAAAGGGTAAACCATCTGAAGAATTCTATGATCCAAAAGAGGCTTGTGGTCTTTAATAGAAAGGAGCTGATTAAATGGCTCTAGAAGACAAATCTCAAACCGAAGTCACTGGTGATACCAAAGGTCCTTTTATACAATTCATTGATTGTCCTCATAAAGGGGATTATAAGTGTAAGTATATAGATAATAACGGTAAGTGTTCATTTGAAACTTGTGTGATTGATAATGTCATTCCGCCTAGAGTAGTTTTATGGTACTTCCGTTGTATTATTTGTGATCGTGAAGATGCTATAAGACCAGCTGAACACAGAGCACCTTTCTGTCGTAGTTGTATTCAACGTATGCTACGAGCAGAAAAGCTACCTCATAGTTGTAGGTACTGTGGTAAGACTGTAAATAGCCCAGCACAATGGTTCTTATCTGGTATATGTGACGAATGTGACAATATACTTAAAAAGGTAGTAAACCATTGGCGAAGGAAAGGTCCATGGTAATAGGTTATGGTAAAATTAGTAGAGCAGATTCCTATCGAATCGTACTTTCATGGTAAGTTCATTACCTATAAAGCATTAGATAGAATAGTTCAAACAGAATTTGCTAATTCTAATGCAGATAAAGTCAATATCTTTATTGACTTATACCAATTCTTAACTCCACCAACTGGTCCTGTCAGAATTAATGACTTCTTTGTTGCGTGTTCTATGGTTATCAACTATGCCGGTCATTTAAGAAACTTCTTTAGAAAATACTATAAGACAGAATCTAAGATTATCTTAGTTGCTTCGAATGGTATGTATAAGAAGTCGGCTAAATTACTAGCTGGTTATAATAAATATTATAATAAACGCTTTGCTGATGCGGGAGATAGCTACAATAAGATGATAGAGTCTAATTTGAGTCTATTACATCTTCTTTGTCCATATCTTCCTGATATTTACTTTAAAGCTGGTTCTGTAGACGCTACTATTATGATCAAACACATGCTAGATCATAACTATTTTGGTGGAGATAGGACAGCTAACTTAGTAATATCGACGTCACATTACATGTATCAACTACCTAGTACTAATCCAGAAGTTGTAGTGGCTAGACAATCAAGAAAGTTTGCTGAAGATAATTCATATTCATATAATTCTATAACTTGTCTTAATGCATTCTTATACGAAAGCAGAAAGTTTGTCCCAGAATTCCCTATAAATCCTAAGTTCATATCTATGCTTATGATATTAAATGGTATTCAACGGTTAGGTGTTAAATCTAAAGTTTCTCTACCTACTGCATTGGATATCATTAATGGTCTAATATCTGGTATAGAGCATGACTGTAATGCTTTATATAATGGATTCTGTGATTACTATCTAGCTAATCCTAAAAAGAAATGCAGTATGGGACAACAAGAGTTTGTTGATAGATTCATGGCTATAGATATTAACTATCAATACTTGGTATATGAATCTATGAGTGAGTCTAAACTAGATGATTATCTGAAACGTAAGCAAGATCCAGATGCAGTTAAAGAGATAAATAATAAGTATTTCAAGAATAATCCTATAATTTTAGAAGATTTGTAAAACTTCGAAATTACAATGATATAATATAATAGTGAAAATGATATTTCATATTATATTTATTATCTTAGGAGGTTTCACATTATGAAAACGTCTTTCTTGTTTAAAGCTTTTATCTCTTTATTGGTCGCATTTAATGTGATGACCAAATACTTATTCGAGCAATATGCTGACATGGCATTAGCTGGAAGAACTTACGACTATGGTATCGAATCCGGAATGTCTGATGCATTCTTATACTTTATCGGTGCCGTACTAATCGGTGTAGTAGTATGGTTTATTTGTATGCTTGTAATGTCTTTAATTGGTCGTTTCTTGAATAGACAAATTAAAGGGAAACGTAGAGCTAAAAAAGAGGATAAAGAAGGTGATGTATTCCATGATTAATACTCACCTCTTCGATCCCGAATTTGATGACACAGAAGTTGTGTTCATCGAATCAATAAAGGGAAGCATTTTTGCTTCCCTTTTATTTTTTTTTATTTTTTATGAAAGGAGGTTTGATTAGATGAAGTATGAGTATGATATAAGTATGAAATGGACAAATACTGATGATAAAGGCGTTGTAGACACTTTTGATATATCTCCAGATAATATAGTAATGCTGTCCATGGATAATAACTACGAAGAAGCTCTTATGCCAGTTATGTATGCTAGATTATCTATAGATAAGAAAGATATGGATAAGATGGTACAACATGCTAAAACAGCTACTATCATAATGACTCTTTCTAAGATGAAAGCAGAGAAAGATAGTACTGATGGTACTGAAAAGGGTAAAGCTATTACTCCTTATAGTGGTGAGATGTCTTACTTTATCGATAAGGATATAAACTACAATACAGACATAGACTACTCTGGGTTCAATAAAGATACTAGTGATAAACTAGAAACCTTTGCTATCGGTCTTATGTTTAAAGAATGTATTACTGCTAATAAGCAGACTAATAATACAACTTTTATCAATACAGATCCATTTAATGCTATATTATCATTCATTAAATCTACTCCTTTACTAGTAGAAAAGTTTGACCATAATGAACCAATACCTCAGCTTATTGTACCACCTCAGGAATCATTATATAAGACAGTAGAGTTCTTTAATAATACGGCTGTTTTCTATAACACCGATTATCGTTTCTATATAGAACCTGGTTGTATTTATCTTCAATCTACATCTGGCAATCCAGTACAAAAATCATCTGAACCTGCTACTGATGTTTTATTTGATATCAAAGCAATAGATGATGAGACTGCTGAGATTGAAGGCTTGATGTTTGATGATGAAAAGAAACTATATATGGCTACTTTGAATGTAAAAGATACTGTATATAGAATCGATAATAATACAACAAAGCTTTATAATCAAATTGCTACAATTCTTGACCCATCTAAGAATAACACTATTGTTATGCTAGACCAAGTCAATGAAGCAATGAATAAGATTAAGAAGACTGTAAATAGTATCAAATCTACTATAGTAGATAAAGCTAAACAGATGGCTGGTATTCCTAGTGATACTTATGATCAAGAATGTAAACTTAAAGACTGTGCAATGCAAGCTCAATCTGTAGCTGATAAGTGTACTACTGAAGTTACTAAAGGTATCAATATAGTTAAAGCTATACCAGAAAATACTGGTAGTGATAGTGCTACAAACCAATATGTATTATCTGCAGCAGATAAGAAGATGTATCTAGAAAAACTAGATAAGAAATTCAAAGAACTTGAAGAAGCTAAGAAGAGTATTCCTAAAGTACCTGAAGAATTTGGTAAAAATAAACAACTTCTTACTCAAGCTATGGGTAAACTAACTGGACTTAGTGGTTTATTAGGTGGTGTATCTCCTATTAATGCACCAGATAATATCGATGCTACTAAGAAAGAGCTAGATCAAACTAAAGAGACTATAGCTAAACAAGAAAAAGAATTAACTACAATAGTACAAAAAGAAGTAGAAGCTCAAGCTAAGATAGTTGATATCAACCAAGAGATTAATAATATCTTCAATGAGATTTCTAAGTCTTATATTGCTTCTGAAAGCTCTGGTTCTGTTCTTGACCCATTGGGTTTAGTAGTCGGTAATGTTCGTGGTTATAACGAAGAGTTCTCTGAAGTTGTAGAGAAGGTCAATAAAGAGATAGCTGAATATAAAGCTAAGAATTCTCAAGTAAAAGAAGCAGTTGAAGCTGTAGAACCTAAGGTTCAATCTATGGATTCATTTAAGAAAGATCTTAAGTCTAATATCATTGGTCAGGTAAAAGATTTACGTTCTGGATTACTTGAAGATATCCGTAGTATAGGTGCAACTGCTCGTAAGACATTAGACCAAATGAAGTCTTCTGTCGCTGATATAGTCAATTCTGTAAAGTCCCTGGACTTCTCCATTGACTCTCTTGATGATATCCAAAAAGACATTAACACAGTTAAAGACTTGTCCAAAATTGGACGTTTGGGCATCTCTAGCTTTAATGCGTACCTAGATATCTCCGAAGGGAGACATAAATCTGGTACAATGATTGTAAGGGTTGAAAACGATAACGTCAATATGGTTAAGAATATTAAGTCTCGTATAGAGAATAATACTAGACGTCTAACTCTAAATAAAAATGGATTAGACACTACAGTTATTACTCCTAATAAGAGATATATCGTTCATAACTATGACGCTCATTCTAATAAAGATGGTGTATTTATTTTAAATCGTAAGGTTGATATATTTACTCGTCATGGTGGTAAGTTTGCTGTTAATACAAGAATCCAATTAAGTAAAGTTCAAGTTGAATCTAACCAAAATACTGCAAATGAAAAATCATTTAAGAAATTGGTTAAGGGTGATTGGAAAGATATTGTTGCTTCTTCTAAATCTATTATAGAAAAAGAAATGGGTAATAATATTCCATTACACAACTTGACTGAACTTATGAATTATAGTCTTAAGATAGATAAAGATTATAATGACTTCAAAGGTTCTAATAGACCTACAAGTGATTTTGTTAAACAACAAGCCATTAGTTATGTCAAAGCCAATAGAAGTTCTGGTAGATTATCTGGTATTATTGATAAAGCAAATAATATCAGTAAACGAGCTGGCTTTGATTTAAATGGATATGTAGACCATGAAATAGAAAGTATAGCTCCTAAAGATAAAAAAGAAGATACTAATACAACCAATGCTCCTGATAAACCTATTATCAAGATCACAAAAGATGAATAAATTGCGAAGAATATGGAGGTACCGAATATTCGGTACCTCCTATTATTCCGTTTTTTATTGAGCAGGTTGTTGTTGAGGTTGTTGGTTTTGAACTGGTTGTGTACCATTTTGACCTTGAGGTTGTTCGACACCGTTACCTAAGCTTTTTAATAGTTTAGAGTAGTCAGCATAAATACGTTCATACGCAGTAATTTTAGCTGTATGTACAGAACGCATTACGTTTTGGTAATTGATAGCCAATGTACTAATAGCATTAGCAGCTTTCTTTTCTGGATCAGAAGTTGCATTACCTTCACCAGAAGTTACAGCTTTACCATCTGGAGTTTTAATGCTCATACCAGGACCATCATCTTTTTGGTCTGCTTCTAAGTAAGATTGAATGTAATTCTTGATATCATCATAAGTAACAGAGTTGTGTTGAGATGTTTGTTGTGGTTGGCTTTGTTGTTGAGCAGGTTGTTGAGGTTGAGTACTTTGAGTTTGTTGTGGTTGACCAGGAGGCAACTGTTGTTGCTGTTGGTTACCTTGTTGGGAGTCTTGTTGTTTGTCGATTTGAGTTAATTTATCAAGTTTATCACTGATAAGTTTTTCAACTGCAGATACATCTTTAGTTTGTTTATCAATCAAATCGCTATAACCTTTGAAGTCTTTACAGAATTCAATAGCATCGCCAACAATGTTTTTAACTGGGTGGTCAATTTTACCATTAGTTGTGCCATAGAATTGGATTTTACAGAACTCAGTGAAGTTATTATCACCGCCTGGAGTGAATGGGTGACTGAAACCTTTAACTTGAGTTTGAATATCCTCTACAGAAGCAATGGTACCTTTTTCTGCATTAGCAACCAATTGATTAATATCAGGTAGTGTAACATTTTGAATGTTTTTCAAACCTTGTTTATAATCACCGAATGTTGCAATAGCATTAGAGTTTTGACCATTAGTACGAATGGTTTGTTCGTTTTGAGCAATGTATGCTTGCATATCTTTAATGCGAGTTTCCATAGAAGTTTTGAACTTAGAAAAGATATTTTGCAAGAATTGTTCAAATTGAGCCCAGATTTTTCGGAAACGAGTAGCCAAGTTGCCTTTATCATTGTATGCTTGTTTTAATTTATTAGCAGCTTGTTGTGCCATTTGTTGCATATCTTCTTTGTATACTAATTTACTATCATCGAAGTATGTAGCGTAGAATTTATCTACTGCTTCTTGAAGTAATAATTCTTTAGTTAAGTATTCGTACTCACATTCGATAGCAGAAGATTCTAAAGCATAGATAGGTTCTTCTTCATCGTCCATCATACCCAAACCAAATTCATCATCAAAGTCAAAGGATTCGAAGATAGAATCTTTGTCCATTGGTTCTGGTTTTTCTATGATATTTTGATCTGCTACAGCATAAGCATCTTTAGCGTTTAAGAATTCAGCAATAGCATCTGCTTTAGCAGCATATACTACGTTAGCTTTAGATAAGTAGCAAGATACATAACAAGCAATAGCTTTAGAAAGTTTTTCTGCAGCGTATTTAAGTTGATCTGCTTGTTGTTGTGTAGGGGCTACTGCCTCTCTATTAAGTTTATTAGTAATAGATTGGAATGCTGCTACAGCTTTGCGGAATGGTGTGCTATAAGCATTTACGATATTAGGCACATCTGCTTTAATATCTTGATATAATTTACCATTCTTTTCAGGATCAATAGTAGCACGAACAATAGCACTACCACCACGGAAGTAAGTATAAGCTTTAATACCTAAAGACTCTTGATCTTCATCATTCTTATTAGTTTTAGAGAAGATATTATCATAAATAAGTTCTTCTTGGTCACTAATAGTTTTAAGAGTTTCGATAAAAGTTTTATGTAGAGTAGTAACAGCTTCGTCGCTAGTCAATGTGTATGTAGTTGTATTACCAGATACACCAGAGAAAATACTAGAGTCTAGTTTTTCTAAAACATCGTTAAGGCTATCTAAATTTGGAGTTTTATTATCGTTCAAGTTAGTATAGCTATAACCATTAAATGGAGCCCAAGTTGTATTAGTGGAATTTGCTTTCAAACCAGAATATAAAATATTCTTGGATATAGCTTCTTCAGTTCTAGCAGCTTTATTCAAAACAGCTGCAACTAAATCGTTACCATTAGATACATCAGCAGGGATTTCCATATTTTCTACAGCTTCAGCAAACATTGCTTTGGAAATTGTACATTCTTTATCTGTATTTAAACGAGTATAATTACCATTAAGAATATTGCAGGCTTGTTCTTGTGTAAAAATAGGTTTCACTTATAGAACCCTCCTTTAAAACAAAAGTAAATGAAATTTATATAAGTGTTATGGGGATAAAAGCTCATAAAACCTTAGGAATGGGAATTTACAAAAAAAACAATTTATTAAGTATAGCTAATTCATCCCTAGTTATCAATTATTAAAATAAATAATTTCCAATAAAGGAGTAAGATATGTTTATTACTAAAACAATGAACGAATCTGTTGAACAATTTGATCTTGTAGATTCTATCTGCGAATCTTATGAAGATCTTATTCAAATAAATGATACTCTAGCACATCTAGATATCAAAGAACAAGAATTGATTCATACTGAATCTACAGAACTTAGCACATTCCGTGAAGAAGCTATGGAACGCGCTAAAGAAATGTTTACCGAATTTATCGCTAAACTAAAAATGAAATACCAAGCATTTATAAAATGGGTAAATACACAAATTACAAACTTATTCAAAAATAAGTTAGATAAATATTTATCTAAAAATAAAGATAAACTCAATAAAGCTTTAGCATGGTATAAAGATACAAATAAAACTCCTAGTGGTAAGGCTAACTATGCTAGTAGATATTTACATAAAGCTATAGTTAAAAACAATAAAATCGTTTCTTTAAACGAATTTATTGATAAAGCATCTGATGAATTGTATAATGTGTTATATGATGACTTAGATATTAGCAACCCATTAGAATCTGACTCAATTATGAAAAAGGATGCAGTTGCACTATTTAAAGAAAGAGTGGAAAAGAATGTAGGTAAATTTGAAGCTATCACGACTAATAATGATAAAACTCTTATATACCCAGTTGCATCATTTAATGATTTTGAATCAGTTATAAAAACCATGGATGGTGTTGTTGGTAGCGGTGGTTACTTTGATAAATCCGAAAAAGAATTAAAGGCAATGATAAATGCTAGTAAAGTCTCCCCTCAAACATATAAATTGTTTACTTGGAGATATATTCAATTTACTAAAATGGTAAATATCTTTTTATCTATGTCTCGTAGATATTTCATGACATGTCTAATCAGTGTGTCTTCTTTAATTAAAATTTACGAAGATAATAGAGACAAACAATGATAAAAATACCCACTACCCAATATTGGGTAGTGGGAAATTTGTTCAGAAATTATTATTTTTCGTCAGTTTTATTTTTCTTTAATTCTTTACGCCATGCATTAGCAGCAGCAAGTATAGCCATACCACATTTATTGGAAATGGTGTTGTATGCACTAAGAGCAACTTTAACTACTTGTTGACCTTTAAGGTTTACTAAAGTAACACGACGTGCAGCTTCTTTTTCATCACCACTAGCAGCTTTACCAGCGTTTTCGATAGCGACTTCTAAAGATTTTTCTGCTTTCTTAACCATAGCACTACCGTCACTCAAAGATTTGAAAGCATCAAGAAGTTCTTGACCAGATACTTTGCGAGCTTCTTTAGCTTCACCAACTACTTCTTTGAAGAAGTCTGCTGGTTTGAAGTTAGCCAAATCTTTTTCAGAATCAATAGCTTTGAAAGCTTGAGTCATGTAGTCAGAAATGTCATTAACGCAGCTAGAGAATTTGCTAACTTTTGCAAAGTATTTGATTTTAAGATCTTTTTCATCAACTACTTTAGCAAAAGAGGATGCATTAACACCTCTCATACTTTCATTAATTTTATCAGCAGATTTTTTATTCATTTCTACTAATTTTTTAAGTACGAAGTTGATGAATTGGTTCCATTTAGCTTTAACTTTAGCTACTAAATCTTTCAAGAAAGTTTTAGCTTTATCCATAGCTTCTTCACGGAAAGCGTCCAATTCAACGGATTCAGTACAGATTAATTCTTGTTCTTTAATATCGAAATGAGCCAATGCTTCATTAAGGTTGATAAGATCTTCATATGCTTCACAAGCAGATTCAACCATGTATTGATCTAAAGACATATTAGGTACGTCAAGACCTGCAGACTCATTCATAGTTTTAGTAATAAACATAGTTTACTCCTTTATATTGTCATGAATAGTTATAGTAAATATAGTTAGGGATGAAGTAACTATAATACATTAATGAATTGTTTTGTAATAGAATTATTAATATGATTCAATGCTTAAAGCAATATTACTAATAGCATTAACGATAGCATAGAAATAGCGTTGAACTTGAACTACTGCAAATAAATAATTCTTACGGCATTGTACCATTACCCAGTTAGCTGCACTAGCAATTTCTTTTGTTTCAGCTTTGAAATTATCTAATTTCTTCATAGCATCATCAATATACCCATTACCTTTATGGATAGTATTTTTGATATTAGACATTGTATTTTTCATATCTATTTTGATAATGAAGTTTTCGATAACATCAAACATGCTAATATGTCCTTTAGGACCAGTGTGTACCTTTACATTATAAATTGATTTATAGCGTTCAGAGAAGTCATATTTCTTTCTGTCTTCTGAAGTTTTATTAAATGCAATGTCTGTGATTACATCTAATTCTTTAGGAAGGATTTCGTTGAAAAGGACTTTAATAAACTGATTAATTTCTACTGGTTTGCCATTGTACTCTGGAATTTTACCTATAGCAGATGCAAAAGGAGTAACTTGTTGACCAGTATATTTGGAAGAGAATGTTGCAATACGTTTATTTAAGTCTGTAATTTTAGCAAGTGCTTTATAACGTAATTCCAAAGAAGAAATAATTTTCTTTGTAAGATAAGCAATGAATTGATACCATTTGGCTTTGATCTTAGCAACCAAATTAGAAAGGAATTGTTTTGCTTTTTCCATAGCTTCTTCACGGAATGCATCAAGATCAACAGATTCAGTGTGGATCAATTCCTGTTCTTTGATATCAAAATGAGCCAATGCTTCATTGAAGTTTAACAAGTCTTCATAAGATTCACAGATAGAATCTACAATATCAAATTGCTGAATATCAATATCGGCAGACTCATTCATAGTTTTAGTAATAAACATAGTCTATACCTCTCTAAATAAAATATTATTAATTCAGTATACACTAGGGATGAATTAGTTATACTTAATAAATTGTTTTTCTAATCTATATTAAGAAGACCACTAGCTAATATTAGCTAGTGGTAATATATTATTCTTCGTCTTCAGATTTAGTAGCTTTAGCGATTGCTTTTTTAGCAGTGCGGATAGCAGCACCATATGCAATAGCAATACGAGTAGCTTGTTTACCAGCATAACGCATAGCTGTAGTGATAGCTACACGACCTTTAAGAGCTACGAAGTTTGCTTTCTTAGCATTTTCTTTAGCTTCTTCGGCATTATCTGTCTTATAAGAACCAAGCAATAAAGCAAGACGATTTTCTGCATCTTCACAAAGTTCTTTAAATTCAGTAGCACCAGCTTTGATATCAATCAATTGAGATGTTACATCCACTTCAACTTCTTTACCAAGAATTGCTTTGAATTTTTCATCAATTTCTTTAGTAGAAATATCATCTACTGTAGATAAAGAATCAATGATATCAGCAAGACATTTAGTCAACGCTTGGATACCAGTGCTAGTTGTAGTGTTTTCATAAGTTTTGATCTTAACACCTTTGCCTTCTAAAGCATTTTTAAGTTTTGCTTCATTAAGATCATTCTTTTCTAAATCACCATTTACTTTTTTAGCGATTTTGAAAGATTGTTCAGTGTATTTTTTAATTACGAAAGCAATGAATTGATGTAAACGAGTTTGGATTTTCTTAATAAGAGTATCCAAGAAGCCAGTGCCTTTATTGGCAGCTTCTTCACGGAAAGCATCTAGTTCAGTAGATTCAGAACAAATCAATTCTTGTTCTTTAATATCGAAGGAAGCAAGAGCTTCGTTGAAATTAGCCAAATCTTCATAAGATTCAGTAATAGAGTTAATCAAAGCTTCTTCTACGGATTCACAAGAAACGTAAATACCAAGAGCTTTATCAGATACTTGTTCAGTTTTAGTATAGAACATGTATATCCTCCTTAATAAGTATAGTAAGGAGGATAGGGATGAGATATCCTCCAAACAAATAGTATTTGTTTATTTAGAATAAAGTCAAAGTATCGTCATCGGAGCCATTAACTTCATCTTTAGTAAGACGAGGTTTAACTCCTTTAAGAGTACTATCAATTTTCTTTTCAGCAGGAACTACTTTGATTGCAAAGAAGTTGGAAAGTTTTTCAAAGAATGCAGCGATTTTCAATTGACGTTCAGCTACATCTTTAGCACCACCATTAGATTTAATGCGTAATGCATTTGCTTCTAACAATTTTTGTTGTACTGCACAGTAATTAGCTACACTAACTCTAACTGCAAAGAATAAGTAAGCTAATTCACGAATAATAGGAATGAGAACTGTAGCCAATATAATGAATACACCAGCAGCGGCTGCTAAAACAACGCCAACATATTGAGCAATTGTGATTTCAGCAGCGAAGTTCTCAGCTTTAACTTTCATTAGACCATTAGCAACTTTTTCGAGTTGTTTCTTTTCCACCATCTTATTAAAGTTTTTAATAGATTCGTGGACCATATAGAATTTAGTTTTGTATTTCTTAACATTACTAATTTCCATAGATACAGTATGGTCAGGATTCTTAACGAATTCTACACATACTGTTGTGAAGTAAGCGATGTCAGCAATGATTGCCATTACGATTGTATTATAAAGGTATTTTAAGATATGGATATCCAATCTGAAAGCTTTCATAAATACAGTCTTGTTAGATTCGAGATAAGTAAGTGCTTTCTCGATATCTTTTACATCTTCTTCACCAGACCCAGATTGAATTGCAAGTTCTTTAAGAACAGCAATAGATTCACGAGTCTTTGTATAGTATTTGAATTTAGTGATATCACCATCAGAATCTTCAATTTCTTTGAAGTCAGTGTCTTCGAGTTTATCGACCAACATACCATACAATTTGTTAGCTAATACAGCCATAGCTTTAGGATGTTCTTCTTCTGTGAAAGAAGTAATAGTCATGATTGTATTAGGATCTTTAGGAAGCAATTGATCATATGCTTCTTGAATTTCTCTACGCATGTTTAATATCCTTTCTTATCGTTGTCCTACAAGAAGATTAATAATCTTTTTATAATCTTTACTGTCAGTCTTTTCGAGAGCAGTATAAGATACAGTTGTAAATTGACGGCTAGCATCGTCAAATAAATATGTAGCACGTTCATTTACATCATCAGCAACGAAGAATGCAAGGAGATTATATTGAGAGATAAGATTTTCAACTTCAGAGATAGATGCTTTGAAGTCGTATTCTTTGTTGAGAGTAGCCAATGTATCAGCAGAAATAACTAAAGATACAATACCACCGTAACCACCATCGTTATTATACGATCTAACTCTGCTACGAACAGCACGGCGTTCTAAGATCTTCCAAACGCTGTTGGAAGATTTTTGAATTTTGATAGCATCGAGTTTAGCTTTATCTAAAGCAAATACGAAGTCTTTCAAGAAAGAGATTTCTCGAGTTGTACTACGAATAAGGTTGAACAACATGTTTTTATCTTTATTCTTAGAAGAAATACGATAAATCACTTCATCTTGAGGAACGTATTGGATTTTAGCTTTTACACCAACAGCTACGTTAGTTGTAACGCCACTTTCTTTAGTATGTAATTTAACTACCAATACGGAAGGCATCATATTATTTACTTTCTTGATATCGGTATCTTTTATATCAGCAACAAATGCAGGTTTTGTTTCTTCGTTCATTTGTTTAGCATCGGCTGCTTCATCAATTGGAGTTGGATAGCTTTCATTGAAAATATAGCTATCAATAACAATATTTTCTTCTCGGATGGTTTTCATCAAATGATCCAATGCTTCATAGGATTCATTTGTAGCCATTGTTTCCATACGTTGAATATAGTCTTCAATATCATCAGAGTTTAAATTCTTATGAATTCTACCAATAACATCAAATGCAGTATCATTGCCTTTTAAAGCTTGTGCGGAAATTGCAGAGAAAAGAAGTTGAAGCATAACTAAAGCTTTACCTTCGATAGCGCGAGTAAGAAGTTGAGCTGTATTCAAAGATACAGATTCGTCTACTAGTACTGGGAAGGTCAAAACTAAGTTAGATGCTGCTTTTGCAATCGAACTAGCAGAATTAATATTGCCTTTATTAGACCCAAAAGTCTTTTTAATGATATCGATACCATCGAATTTCTCGAATAATTTACCAAGATCACTAATTACGGTTTCGTGGATACCATTAATATCTCTTTTATTCATTAATTAGGTTACCTCCTTTTTAAAGATTCAAAGTGACCATATATGGGCACATTTAATTTAATGTAAATAGTATTACTATAATACACGGCTGCCATTTTGGCTGGTAGGAATACATTGGGAAAACATTAAAATAACTTTAGAAAGGAGGAAAAATGGCTAAAATCGATGAATATAACGAGCAGGATTTTAACTCATTAGACAACGCTTCATTACCTGGTGGTGCTAAGAATGTAAACTCTATGGAGATACAAAATTTAGTAACCAAACAGACTAATGGATCTGCTATCTATGCTGATCTGCTCCAAAGAACAAATTTAGATATCGATAACTCTGCTAGTGATCTAGCTAGATTTATTCGTGCCAATGGTATATACCAACGGAATGATTTCGATGATTTTAATACATTCTATCTATTCCCTAGAATGGACCCATATAAAATGCTTGGGACTACTAGAGAATATGTATTCTTCACTAAACCAGATTTGCATATCTTCCGTACTACTGCAGATGCTGCAAATAAAGATGGAAGTATTTTAAATCCAGAAATTGCTAATGACCCATTCTTTAGAATGATGGTTTCTCGTGGTTATGCTTATTCTGTATTAGCAAACTTACAATATACAGCTCCTGGATTTGATAATAGAAATCCATTTATTCCTATCCTATCCAACTATAAACAATCCAACTTGGAACTAAACAGTGTTACAGCTGATGATATAGAATCTGCAGTGAATATGTATGGTACAAAAATTGCTTACCGTCAAAGTTCATATAGATCTGATGAATATACAGACTTCTCTCTAGACTTTAGAGATGATAGATACTTAAATTGCTACCTATGGTTTAAAGCTTATGATCATTATCAAAAACGTAAAGCAGAAGGTAGAGTATCTCCAGCTCACCAAGAATATTCAATTCATAAAATAATCTCAGACCAAATGACATTGTTTAAATTTATCGTTGGTGAAGATGGCGAAACTATTATCCATTGGTCTTGTATCTTGGGTTGTTATCCTAAGTCTGTACCAAGAGAAACTTTCTCTGACATGCCTGCTGATGGACAACTTCATTTCTCTACCACATGGCATGGTAGTTTCCAAGATGATATGAATCCTAAGATTCTAGATCATTTCAATTGGTTATGTAACGTTCGTATGTATGGTAAACAACCAGCAGAATTGCCTATCTATGATGAAACAATTCAAAATGTAACAGGTGAAGCTGCATTCTGCCCATACGTTGTACAATACAAGCCAACTAATTCTGATATCATTCAATATAAATTGAAGTGGTATCAAGTCCCAAATAAATCTTATGATTATCAAAAACGATAGGAGGTAAACTTTAAATGGCTAATGAAGCTATCGATAATGGTACCGATGCCATTAATAATCTGATAGAAGAAACAAGTGATCATACGATAACTCCTAGTATTTATGAATTAGCTGCCTTCGTCGATTCTATCAAAGCTAAATATATCGATATTCCAGATGATACTTTAGCTCTAGGTTTATATGGTTATCTAAATGAAATCCATTCTAATATCCTAGAGAATGTATCTGTAATGGCTGCAGAATATTCTAATGAGTCTAATCCAACTAGAGCTCAATTAGAACGTAATGTTCTTTGTCATGCATTAAGTCTTGGTATAGATAATATTAGAGCAACTCCAGCATCTATCAATGTAACTTTATTCTTACCAGAGAGTGCATTGATAGCAAATATGACTAATGATAGATTTGTACTTGATAAAGAGTATGAATTTAATATTAACTCTACTGGAGATAGTCGTGGTACTTCTTACGTCTATAGATTGGATTATGATATCGTTATTCGTAGATCTAAAACTCCTAGTGGTAAATGGATTTATACTGCGGTATATGATATCGATGGTAATAGTTCTTATTCCGACATCGTTAATCCATACTTACCAACAGTAGGTGTGGTTAAAGTAAACGATGATCAAATGATTGCTATCCAAACTAAAGTTAGACAAGTAGTTCATGACAGATTCTATAAGAAGATTATTGTAACTAATCCTCTTGAAACTAAAACTATTTCATTTACTTTCAATAATCAATTAGTTGATTTCTATATTGAAGTAAATGAAGGTGGTAAGATTCATAAACTTAAATGTCTATATGATGGGCTATATTCTCAAGTACCTAATGAAGAATATTGTAACTACCAATACGTAGATGATTCTACTATTCGTATTACATTTAACCGTGACTCTTATCAACCACGTATGAATAGCGATATTACTATTCATATCTTTACTACATCTGGTTCTTTGTGTAACTTTGCATACAAAGCACAAACTACTCATGTATTAGCATCTGAAAGATATCCTTACAACAATATCTATTCTTTGATTATTCCTTACTCTGACTCCAAAGGTGCAGTAGATAAGAAAACAATCAAAGAGATTCGTAAGATTATCCCTAAAGAAATGCTTGCTAGAAGTACTATCACTACTTCTAAAGATATTAGAAACTATTTCAACCAAGTTTCTGATAAATATAAAATGGTATTCTTAGAGAAGTTACACAATCAAATTGACCGTATCTTCTTCGCTTATCTATTATTGAAAAATAATGATAATAATATTGTTCCAACGAATACATTGGACGTATCTTTCGATAAAGGAATATTCCAAAATACCAATGTTACAAACTATATCCTTCCTCAGGGTTCTATCTTTGTAAATAATGGTATTTCTACTAAAGGTTATTCTTATAATATCGGAGATAGTGCTATAGCTGATTTGAATGCTAAGAATGAGTTTGTTTATACTAATCCATTCTTGATTGTAGTTAATAAGGATCCATTCCTAGTTAATTACTATATGAATATTCTTAATTACTCTAAGAACTTAAGCTTCTCTGAGATTAATAATAATTCACAACTCCAATTCATTCCAGATATGGCTGTCAATGTTAAACGTGATGCATTAAGTAGTAATTTAGAAGAACGAAATAAATATCGTATCTATTTGAACTTAATGCAGAACATCGCATCCGATTTCAATATCATTGGTTCTGATGAACAGGGTGAAATTACTAGACAAGATATTCAAGTCTATGGTGTGGTATATTCTAAGAACGTACTTAAAGATAGTACTGTAACTTATACACCATATCGCTACTTCAAAGCTAATCCTTTAAGTAAAGGCGATTATGATGAAGATGAATATTCCTACCACTTTGAATTAGAGTTCAATACTACTGACGTTATTGATAGAAACCAACGTTTATCTATTAATAAAGGTATGTATGTGCCTAATACTGAATTAGAGAATGAAGGTTTATTACCTGCTAACTCTAAAGTTAAATTCTTCGTCGTTGCTAAATTTGATACTGAATATGGTTTAGGTGAAGAAATTGGTAGTATCGTCCCAGGACTTGAAGGTTGGTCTTTATGCAATACCTACGAAATGGTTACTGGTTTGGATGTGTATTATAACTACACAAATATAATGGAATCTTATATCTCATTAGCTGCTGATAAAAATAATGGCGGCTATCAATTTAAATTAAAAAGAGTTCCATTAGTAAAACACTCTTACTTACAAGATCCTGAAAAAGTCAGAGAGCTTTGTCAAATGTTAGATATTCGTCGTAACTATATACAAACTGCTTTGATTATCTTGGAAGATTCGTTTGGTGTTGATTTCAAATTCTTCAACACATATGGTCCGTCGAATCTTTACAACGTTAACCAAGAATTGTATTTAGACAGAACTAATATCAGTCTTACATTTGAAATTAAGTACCGTAATGCTGATAGTGCAGATATTACTCCAGAAATTACAGATTTCATTAAGAAATATATCGAAAATATCAACTACATCACTGACTTACATATGCCTAACCTTACAACAGCTGTTAAGAATGCTTTCAATAAGCAAATTGTTTACTTTAAATTTGTTGGTTTGAATAAGTATGGGTATATGTATCAAAGCATCTATCAAAACCCAGCAGAAAATCCTTATGTAGATTCTACAGATGTTCCAGAATTCATTAATATCAATACTAAAGATGATGGTACTGTAGATATTACATACAAATTAGCTAATAATACTGCTGATGATAGAATTGTAAACAACATGATTTAGGAGGACACTAATGTTTATTACTAAAACAATCCGTACAGAAGCTCCTGATATGGCTACTGTAATTGAATCTTTTAATGCTGATATGGAAAACATGCTTGCTATGGATTTCCTTGCTACTAAATACCAAGATGAATACTTCGGTGAATCCGCTGCTGTAGTTGCTAATGAAGCTACATTCGAAGAGATCAAAAATAAACTTTCCGATATCGTTAGCAATGCACTTACTCGTCTTCGTGCTTATGGTTCTGCTTGCTATGCTAAAGCAGAAAAAGCTGCTAAGGCTGCTAAAGCAAAAGTAACTTCTAAAAATGAAGATGCTATTGACTTCGAAGCATTCATGGAAGCTTCTGGTAATGAAAGCATTATCTCTACTACTACAGCTAAATTGAAATCTGCTGTGGATGAAGCTTTAAAAGCTTTGAATGGTATTGCTAAAGGTGCTGTTAAAAATGCTAAAGATTTAGCTACATACATCAGCACTAAATGTGCAAGCTTGAAAGAGTTCATCTCTTCCAAAATCTCTTCTAAAAATGAAGATGCAGAAGTATCTATCTACTCCGAAGCTGGTGATGAACGCCTCATTGACAAACTTTTAGGTGCTATCCGTAAAGGTATCGACAAATGTACTAGCCTTGGTGGTGCTGCTTTGGAAAAAGCTAAAGGTATGTTGGGTTCTGTAAAACCATTCGCTTCCAAAATGTTCCATAAAGCATATGCTGCTGTAGTAACTCTTATTAACAAAGCTACTCAAAAAGCACAAAAAGTAATCTCCTCTATTAAATTTTAATTGAGGTGATATAATGGATACTTACATTTTAGATTCCATTATCGAGTCCTGTGAGGAAATGAGCAATCTTTCCTCCAGGAACTTATATACTGAAGCTTTCGATATGGATAAAATCAGAGCTGCTATTTATCGTGTATATACTGAAGCGATTAAGTATTATAAGAAACTTCTTCTTAATGCTATGAAGTATATCAATAAACTTCGTAATGGTCGTATTAAAAAATTAATGGAAAAATTCGCTGTAATGCGTATTGATATCGACCGCATCAAAGATATGCCAATCGTTGGTAAAGTAACTAGAAAAATTCCTGATATTTTATTCGATGAAACTTATATGAGAAGATTGAATTTCTATATTGATAGAGATGTCAATTTCTCTTCTGTAGAGTTTTATGAAGATTATATCAATTTCAAGAATAATAATCCTGATGCTAGTTTACAAGAAATCCGTAAAGCTGTTAAAACAGCTTGTGAAGAAAAATTCAAATTCAAAGAACTAGAAGAAAAAGTTATTGCTCCTGCTAAATTTATTAATCCTAAGAATAAAATTATTTATTATGGTTCTTTCCGTCGTATTGCTGGTGATTATCTTACTGCATGTGATGATATCAACGAATTAATGCGTAATAAATTAAACAGTATTGAATCAATTGATATTAGCTCTGATGTTAACACAGAATACTACAATGCTATTGTGGTCTATACTAATACTTATCGCACTGAGTCCTATAAGTACTTCCAAAAAATATTATCATTCCTTAGCTGGTATGGTAATATCTTATGTGGTACATTAGAGCACTTTGTAGATGTATTAGAAAACTATGAAGGAGAGGAGAACCAATCTGATGGGAACAATTAATACCCAAGAAATCGAGGCTACCATTAGTCTATTGAAGAAATATTCTAATCGTAATTTCGATGGTGCTAAGACTGCTATGGCACAACCTAAAGATGGTAATGACTACCGTCTTCCTTTTGTAAAACAATATCTTTACAATAACTTCGCTAAGATCTCCGATGACTTAGCTTTGGGAGCTGATGCTCAAAATACTGGTAAAGCAACCATTGATCAATTGGTGGACTATTGTGGTACTGTAAAAGGTGCTAATAATGATCAATTACTTAAATTAAATTCTGGTGCATTCTGTAATGACGAAACTTCTGTTTCTGCTATGACTAAATATGCTATCAATACTTTTGGTAAAGAATTGAACTCTAAAATCACAACTCTTAAATCTTGTGGTTTTACTGCTCATGAAGCAAAAGATATCACTGATGACAAATTAGAAGAATTCACCGATAAAATGGAAAAGCTTACTCCAGATGGTGTAAATAAACAAATCGTTCAACGTGTTACTGATGCTACAAAGAACTTCATTGAAGATCGTAACGAAAAGAATGATCAAGTTAAAGAAATCTACAACCAAGCTAAAGCTAAATTGGATAAAGCTGCTACTGAAGATGATGCAGCTAAAGTAGAATCTGTAGCTAAATTACATTTAACTCGAATCAAAGGTCGTACTAAAGGTGTAATGGAATCCTTGGTAGAAAACATCTCTGAATCTGCTATTAAAAATGATATTCCTCATTTGAAAACAGCTGAAGGTGAACTTTGTATCGAAAATGTAATGGAAGATGCTATGGCTATTTATGCTGTTATGGAAGCAATGAATATGTATGGTTTAGTTGACATGAACCGTCCATTCGTTGATTCTATTGTAGCTTCCTTTGCTCCAAGTAAATAATTTGCAGAAAATACCCCTCTATCCAATATTGGATAGAGGGATTTCTTTTGCAATTTAGAAAGAAATAATAATTGTATTTTCTCCAACTACGTAGATATTGTATAATTGGTTAATATTACGACTTCTAGTAATATTATTTAGATTAGATAGATCAGATCTTGCTGCAAGAGATTCATCGAATGCTTTAACGACAGCAGGAGTAATATAATTATAGAGTTCTATTTGATCTTCACCATTTACTTTACCTTCAAAACGTTTAAAGAAGGTTTTACGTAAAACTAGTTTAATAGACATGTCGTCATAGTTAGTTAAGATACTGAAACTAGAGATATAGCTTCCTAAACCTTCCGTTTCCTTTAAGTTATTACATACCTTTTGTAATAACTCATCGCAAAAGAAGTTTGTGTCTATAAGTATACTACGAACTTGTGAAATATCTACAATTCGTTCATTATCGATATAATAATAATCATTTTTACTATGCATTGATATTATTTCTCCCATCACCAAAAAATCTAATGTCACCATCATAACTACTTGCTATAGAATTATATTGCTTATGAGTTGTAAGCATATTTAAGAAGTCTATTCTAATCTCTACTCTAGGTAAAACCGAATACCATTTCTCTACAGTACCAGATACAACCAATCTATCATCTAACCACAGGTTAGAGTTGGACATATCAGAATATTTCTTTCCGATATTATCCCAGTCTGGTTTACTGAGTGGTGTATGTACACCCAATTCAGCAAGATATGTATCAACTGCATTGAAATAAGATGGAGTTTTAAAGAAAGTAGAATATTTGACTATACATGGAGTATAGATTACATGATTTAACCAATCAAACTCTTCAGTTGTGGTTAAACGTCTCATAAATCTATTATCTTCAGCACCAGAAGGTGAATAAACATGAACGAAGTTACTATTAGCCATAGCCATGTTAGCTAAGTTCTGTCTATTCACTAATCTGAAGCGTGGACGAGGTGATCCTTCAGGAACCTCATATAAAACTATAAATATTGTACTATATTCGAGAGTTTCTCTCATAGTATTATAGTTAGCTATGATCGTATCACATTTAGAACGAGTCAAATGTAAATGATCATATAACCATTCCAATCGTTCATAATAATCTTTTGGAATATGGTCAAATTTGGCTGAATATTCATTAGCCTTTTGTTGTCTTGTTTTTCTACGCATGATTTTAAGTCCTATTTAATAAAATAATAATTATTTTATGATATTTTTATCTAATTATAATTTTGTCAGTCTTAAAATCAATATTGACAATTATCGATAATCGTGGAAACCACCGTGTTGAACAAGTTTGTTATATACCCATTGGTTTAATTCACCAGCAATATTAGGTAAGAATCTACTAGCCTTTTCTGTAATAAGAACTTTGTATAGAGTCAATGTACGTCCAATATCAATTTCGGAGAAGTTTACACCACACATATTAGACAAGTAATCCATAAGAGTATTATTAGATAATACTGTTACATCTAGATTAGCATGAGAAGAGTCATTCATAGACATAGCCATTACGTTATACAGGTCTTTAATTGTCATATTTACTTCAACTTCAGTTGGAATATTAGAGAATGACCATTTACCTTCACCACCCTTATTAATAGATAATGAAGTAATCATACCTAAGTCGATATTAAAGAAGCCACGATAGAAACAACGTACCATGAATGGAGCACCATATGTATTCGGACCAGTTGCTCTAGGAGCCGCTAAACAAATTACATGGATTAAAGGCACAATAACGTTCAAGTATACACTTAAGTTATCAGAATCGGGTGTCATAAATCTCATAGATATATTATAATCTTTAGAGAACTGAGAATCTGCCCAAATTTCTGGGAATCTCATTTTAGAGCCTTCAAGGATTGCACCCATACCATTCAATAGAGACCCAATCACACCATCAGACCCACTGCCGTCGTTGCCGCGTCCGAAAAACTTACTAAATATACCAGAATCTTTAGCATTTTCTTTTTGCCCAGCCACGGTCATATCATTATTACCAGTTAGGCTACCATAAAGACCTGTACCTGCACCCATTAAGAACTGCATTTCACGCATCTTATCAGAGACAGTATTAATCTTATCAGATAATTGAGTTTTAGTTGTTTCGTTACTAAATGATTCAGATACTTGGTTGTCTGAATTGAGATAGAAACACATAGCATTTCTATAAGATAATGTAGCGGTAATAGGGTTGCTGCCAGCCATTTGCCAGTTATATTCTCTAAGTCTAGCCGTTCCACCTTCACCAAATGTTGGAATTTTGATATCTTCTACTTTCATTAATACAGCAGCTATATGACATAGTGTATTAACGTAACGATAGTATCCAACCCAATCAGCATAGAAGTTATAGTATTGACCAGATTCTTTAAGTACAGATTTTAATGTATTTTCATTTTCATCTGGACCTGCACCTTTTAATACTTCACTAATTACAGTTTTCTTTTGGTCATTAGTAAACTTAGCCATGAATTTAGCATTACCAGGAACTATAGTAAGTAATGGCATACGAGCTACGATCTTTTCAGCATAGGTTTGACCAAATGCAGTAAATGGATTTGGGCCTTTATCTGGATTATTTGGATCTTGTTCCAATCTCATATCAGCTATATCAGTAAATTGGTAAGGCATACCGAATACACCTTGTAAGTTAGTGATATTCATAGTATTCAATTCTTTAGCTAATATTTGGTCATGTTCTTGGAATGCATATTTAACTGCATTGATAGCAGAATCAAGAATAGTTTTAGTTTCTTTACTCTTATCTAATTCAGATTTTTGATTTTCTTTCTCTTTCTTATTAGCGTCAGTTTCGCCAGCCTTTTTATTAGCATCGGCTTCATCTGCTTTACCATCGAAAGTTTGAAGACTAAATCCAAAAGCATCTACTTTAGGAAGATTATCTGATTCGATATCATCGATATTAAACTTGTATTCTTTACCATCATAAACTGTATATACGCAATCAGGATCTTTAGTGATATTACTAATCACATACATGATCGGAACAGTACCATTATGGGTTTGAATTTGATTACCATTTAAATCATTAATAAATTTATCATCAGATTTCAAAGTGAAATAATCACCTATCTTGATTCCGAGAGAACCAAGTTTGTAATCTTCGATTATATTTAATCTATTATTTAGATAAGTATTAATCCAACCCACTACACCAGTATTAGTCTTTACATAATACCATGTACCTACTTCTTCTATAAGTCTAAATCTATCCGTTTCTGTAACTTTGGTAATTACATTGGCATTAAAAGCACAATCATCCATGAGATTAGATGGTTCTTTTAACATAAAGTATTTTGCCATTTAATTATCACCTCTCATTTCTTTAATCTTTTTAATAAGATGTCGGGCAGAGTAATATTACTCTACCCGATTTCTTATCTTAAAGAATTATTTTTTAGCAATTTTGAGCATATCAGAAACGATTTGAACCATACTGTTCTTGTCGAACGTATCAGCCATACCAGCAGCTTGAGCTACAGGAGCAACCACAGCTGTTTGAGTAACTGGGTTTCCACCATTAGCAGCTTGAGCAATAGCAGAAATACCTTGAACCATAATAGCAATATTATTGTTAATAGAGCTTAAGAGGTTAATCATAGTATCTACTTTTTGTTCACTGCTACTAGTAACTGCTGTGTTTTGTTGAACAACAGGAACAATTGGAGCATTAATTTCTTGATAGTTGGAAGAACTACCGTCGATGTAAGAATTAGCAGCATTGTTATTATTTTGGATAGAGTCAAGTACTTTGGATCTACCAAAGAAACCATGACGACCAAGTTTAGATCTACCAAACTTACCACGACCGTATTTGCCTTGACCGTGTTGTGAAGTACTACCAGCCATAGCAGCAGTTTCGGCAGCTGTAGTAGTTTGAGCACCTTGAGCTACAGTACCTTGACCTTGACCACCTGTACCGATATAACCCCATACTTTATCGGCACCCCAAGTACCTGCAGTATCAGCATGGAATACGATATTTCTAGAGGAGGAGTTACTCCACATACCACCTTGACCGTCCATTACGATAGCATGATCTGGTTCGTCCATACTACCATCAGTATCAACGATACCGATATCCCCAGCAACAGCACCTTGATCAGGAGATTTCCAGAGACCAGCTTGTTGAGCTTCTTTCATTGCATCAGGAACCCAAGTATTAATTGGATTGATATTAGCATGACCCAAGAAGTCATTTGCCCAAGCAGTACAACCTGTATCACCATAACCAGGACCATTTTCTCTAGTACGAGCCCAATTGAGAGCTTGTTGGATATTAGGGTTGGAGGACATACCCGCACCGGAATTACCAGTCATAGCATTGGATACTTTGTCTTTGATTCCACCTATGATATCAGAGAATGGGTTACTACCAAAGATACTGGATAATTTTTGACCAATAGGAGAATTAGCAATAGCTTTAAATGCACCACCGATAGGACCCATAGCTTTACTAAATCTGGATTTAACTGCATCGAGAGTATCAAAGATACCTCTACCATATTTAGATCTGCCATATTTACCTAGACCGAAGCTATTTAATGCATTATCTAATTCATCATTAAGTTTATCAAAAATACCGAATAAGCTTGTAGCTTGACTATTAGCCCCACCTCCTTTAGAGGTAGTACCAACAATACCACCAGAAGAAACGTTACCGTTAGAACCAGCGATTGCACCGTCATTAGCATAAGCTTCTTCAGCCCAGTCTAAACGTTGTTGAATTGCTTGACGACTATCTGCAGAGATTTCATAGTCTTTATGGAATAAGAATGCAGCATCAGATGGAGTAGCACAATTATTCATTTGATTAGTAAGACCCATGTTATTACATTCTTGAGCAATGTAAGAACATTGTACACCAGGATCTGATGTGGATTTACCATTGGCTTTTGCAAAGTCTACCAAACCTTGTTGACGACCAGCATCAGTCCATTGACATAAACCGTAACCAGTAGTACCATTTACACTAATTTCTGGAGCGGTACCGCCGCCTTCAACAATATTAGGAGTTAATCTAGATTCTTGCATCATGTTACCGAGGATACCACAAGAAGCAATCTTATTGAAACCTAATTGCATAAGCATTTGAAGAAGTTGCGGACCAGCACCACCAGCACCTCTACCGAACTTACCACGACCCCAACGAGGAATGAATGATTTACCCATACCCCACATAGGAACTCTTCTGATAAGTCCTTTATATCTACCCCATTTACCTCTACCGTATTTAGACTTAACGTCAGCATCGGCTTTGATTTGAGATTGAGGACGAACTTTAGGTTTAGCTGCAATTGCAATAGAAGACTTATTCAATACATCAGTAGTTTTATAAACCTTATTAGGACCATCAGATTCAGAGTCTTGGATAATAATATTACCTTGATCATCGAAACCTGTAGCTGTTACATAATGAGGACCAGGACCGTAAGGATTGCTATCACTTACAGCATTATCTTGACCCATCAATACTACAGGATAGCCTTTCTTAAGGTTACTTACTATAGCATGGTTGTTATTGGAAATATCAGAACTATTAGCACCGAGTTGTTTAAATAAAGAACCAAAGAATCCTGGTTTAGTACCACCGTCTTTTTCTTTATAACCATTATTCAATGCATATGTAGCAGCGGCTGTAATAGGTACACTACCACCTAATGCTGCAATAGCATTAGAAGCTGCACCTGGACCACAACCAGAGTCTGCCATGGTTTGAGTTTCTGTATCATAAGATGCATTGTAAGACATTTGATTTCCAGGATCTAACTGGGAAGCAAACTCTCCATCATTTAATACACCACCACGACCGTATTTGGATCTACCATATTTGCCTTTACCAAAGATAGCATCTTTAGCACTACCCAATAAATTACCAGCACCAGTTTTAACTGTATCCCAAGCATTACTTGCAGCATTAGATATAGATTGTCCAATGGAAGTAGCTGATTGGAATAGACTCTTACCTTTATCGAATAGATTTTTAGCACCATTCTTGATAGTTTGAAGAGAAGGTAATTTACTTACGAATTTTTGCCATAAGTCAGATGCACTCTTGTATAAACCTTTAGCAATTTCACCAGCAGAATCCCAAGCTTTAGCTAGAGTTTCTTTACCTATTTGTAAACCAGCGTTAACTGTTTTAGAAATAGCATCTTGTGCTTTCTTTACAGTATCTTTAACTGTATCAGAAACTTTACCAGCAGTATCACTGATACCTTGGTATAAGTTACTACCTAATTCAGTAGCTTTGTCGGTTACATATTGGAAGTTATTAGCAATACCATTGGATACATAGTCCACTTCATTTTGAATTGCACTACCAACAGCACTTGCTTTATTACCTAAATATTGTAAGTTATTAGAAATACCATTCTTAATCCATTCAACGTTATTCTTAACACCGTTAGAAACGTAGTCAATTTCATTTTGAATAGAATCAGCAATACCGGATGCAGGATCATTATCACCGAAGATTGCTTTACCAATAGCGATGATATCACCACCGTCAATAAACCAACCTAAGAATGGAATAGTAATAGCCATTGCATTAGTAATACCAGCTACGATCTTTTGACCAGTTGTAGCTTCTTTACCTTCACCTAATTGGAAGTAAGATGCTGCACTGGACCAGCCTTCATAGAATGAATAGCCAATAGCACCAACAGCAATTACTGTACCTAAAGGACCTGCTGCGACAACAGCTAATTGTTTAGCAGCTTTACCAGCAGCTTTCTTCAATACAGCAGGAGATGAAATCTTTTCGATGATAGTAGTACAGAATTTATTAGTTTTATCAGCTAATTTACCAGGAATAAATGTAGATACTTTCTCTACTATTTTCTTAAGTGTATCTTTAATTACACTTAAACCTTCTTGGACTTTAGCACCGATACCATCAGCAACACCACTTATAGCACCAGTAATACCAGATGCTTTAGATGCTGCCCATTTATAAGCACCTTTGGCTTTATCTAAACCAGCTACTACATATTTACCGGCTCTAGTCTCTTTAAACTTAGCCCATTTATCACCGAACCATTTACCAGCTCTTTCTGTTAAAGTAGGTTTTGGATTTTCACCTGGTTTAGGAGTTTTCGCAGCATCTCCGCCTTTGGTGCCGCCAAATAAACCACCGAGACCACCAGCAAGAGCACCAAGTAAGCTACCTTTACCAGCACCTAAAGCATCATCTCCACCTTTACCACCGAGACCACCAGCTCCACCTAGAGCTTTAGTGTTTTCAGCAATAATACGAAGATATTCTTTAGATTCTTGACGATCAGTATCTTCTTCACGAAGTTTCTTAGAGATATCTTTGTTTTCTGCTGTATCGTCCAAACTCATTGTACCGTTTGTATTAAGTTTATAAGTTTGAATACCATACTTAGTTGGAACGGTTTCAATATTCTTCTTCTTACCATCCTCACCAACTTTAGCAGAGATTTCACCACCACCGTTATCGATTTTAGATTTAGCAGAAAGGTTTTTAATAGCATCGTAAGCACCAGCTACTGTAGCTGTAGCACCTGGAGCTAAGAAGTTAGCACCAGCTTTAAGAGCTTTACCAGCAAGTGAGCCTAAGCTTTTGAGTTTATCTGTAATACCGAAAGTATTATTAGCCGCAGAGATAACTGCTTCACCTTTAGATAATGCAGACAAACCACCTTTAAGAACTTTACCAATACCTAAAGCATGTTTTTTGATAGTAGGATTATCATCATCAGACATAGCTTCTTTGAATTGGTTAAATTTATTCTTACCAGAACTGATAAGATTACCGATACCATTACCTACAGATTTAGCCAAGCCAGCAGCTTTGGATATACCAGTATGTAAAGCACTAGATGCTTTACTAGCATATTTACTGATAGTATTTTTAAGACGTCTTAAGAAACTACCACCACGAGGAACGGATTTATATGTAATACCATATTGCTCAAACATGGAGGATACATATTGTTTATCATCACGTTCAGCAGCTTTAACTATTTCATGGAAGTTAGGTAAATCAATAAGAAGTTCAATCCCAGATTGTGTAATAGCATAACCAAAGTCTAAGAATTGTTTGAAACATTTCTTAACTCTAGTAAATTTACCATTATCATATGCTTCTACAGCAGAACGGTTATCTAATTGCATACCCATGGATACTAATTGAGTAGCGTAGTCTACATTACTCTTCATATTACCGATACCAGTAATATCTTTAGTGCTCAATGGAGTACCGCTTTGTTTAGCAACCTTTTGCATGAGTTTAGCATTATCACCAGTAACTTTAATAGCAGCAAATAATGCTTCTTTGTTACCAGATGGGATTTGTCCTTTATCAAGCATACGTTTGATATCATTGACACCATAGTTTGCTTTAATGAATTTACGGATTCTTTGTTTATCTTTCTTGGACAAGTCGGACAAACTCAAACCAGCAGTTGCAACAAATCCAGCAATATCAGAATCGCGTTGTACATCTGCAGCGGCAGTACCAGCAGCTACAGCTGCAATACCAGCTTCATGAGCAGATTTAGCCATAGCATTTGTACTAGAAATATCTGCATTAGCAGACGCTAATTTATCTGCACCCATACCATTAGTTTGCTTAGTAATATTTTTGATTTCGTCTTCAGTAAGTTTCTTACCAGAAACAAAAGCTGCTATTAATTGGTTATTAATAAGCATAGCTTTATTGATATTATCTAAAGCAATGTTTGTAACGGTAGTTGGGTCATTTTCTGGAGTGGTTGCTTCGTCTTCTTTGCTGAAGTCACGCTTTTCTAATTCAGATTTGGTCATTTCCATCATACGTTTAATATTCTTAGGATCTGACATATCTACACCCATCTCTTCAGAGAGTTGAGATGTATATTTATCTGCATTAGCAGCATGCTCATCAAATTTTTGACGCTCAATGATCTTAGAACGAATTTCTTTGATCATTTGACTCTTCATTGCATCTGGCATATCACTTAATTGGATAGCTTTTACTGCATTTTCTAAGTCAGAAGAATCACCAGATTGAATGGCTTTCTTAATAGCTTTACCAACACTAGCACTTACACCTTTTCTAGATGCAATTTCATACATCTTATCTGTCATAGCATCTCGTTTTTGTTTCATTTGACGAGAGTTACCACGAGCATTTTGGAGTAATGCTAATTGTTGTTCTAATTGGTCTTTGTTAGCACCAGCAATCTTTTCATCGAAACCAGCATATTTATAATCAGTAATACCTTGACCTGCCATGAAGTTCATACGTTCTTGAGCTGTCATGTCATCAGCCATACCTTTTTGGATAGTCTTAACACGAAGTTTATCACCGTATTGACCAACTTTATCCATTACCTTGGATGCAAGTTTACCAGGAACACTAATTACTTTACTAATAGCACGTTGAATAGGACCAGAGGATACCATTGCACCAGTTAAACCAACTATTGGAATTAATGGAGCAGGGATGCCTAATGCATAAGCTGCAGCAGCTGCTGCACCGAACTTACCAATCTTACTATCAGCTAATTGTTTAGCCATATATTTCATTTGGTTAGTACCAAATTGGGACTTAACGGTGTCAGCGATATTGTCAAACATATCACCCACACCGTGTTTTACCAGTTGTTTAAGTGGTTTAAATGCACGTTCTAATGGATTGAAGATTCTATCCTTCATGTATTTTTCTAAACGATCATGGAATCCTTCCATGCGTTCTCTCATAGGATCGACTACATTTTCGTTTAAGTAGTTTAATACACCACCAATACGTTTACCAGGGTTTTTAGGATCTTCTTTACCTAAGATCATTTCTTTAAATTTATCAGTAGTAGAAGCAAAGCTCAAACCACCACCAATTAAAGCACCACCTACAGCACCGAATGGACCAGCAATAGCTGCACCAGCAACACCACCGAGACCAACACCAGCTAAACCACGACCCATATGCTCAGATAAGAACTTTTGCATTTGAGTCTTGTCTTTACCTTCAGCACCAAATAGGTAATCTCTAACTTCTTGGTTGTTTTTAGCAAATGCTACAGCACTACCAGCTAATAAACCAGGAATAGGTCCTAGACCAGTAGCAGCACCTAATGCACCACCAACGATACCATAAGACTTAACGTCTTTAGCAGTACCGAGCATTTTCTTGATTTCTGGTCTATCTAAGAAACCACCTTTACGATTACCTTGTTCATCAAGTTGACCATAAAGCATTTCTTGAACACGTTCAGTGTTCTTAACCATAATCAAGCCAGCACCTAATGCACCACCAGCAAGTACACCCATAGGACCACCGGATACCATTAATCCACTGAGACCACCATAAAGTGCACCTTCACCAAAGACCTCTGGAGCTTGCTTTTTGAAGTTCTCCATAGCTGCTTTGACATTATCTGGCATTTTATCAACGATAGCATCATACCAGGAGGATACTCTATTAAGAGCATCATTTACTTTGCCGCCTGGACTATCATCAACTATTTTATCTGCATCTTTAGTACCAGAAGCGAAACCACTCAATTTACCAAGACCAAATTGTTTAGCTGCATTGATAACTTTCTGTTCATTAGCAGAGTCTTTAGCAATACTAGCTTTAGCAATATCTGGATTGAATGGGTTCATTGTAGATGGGATTACTGCTTCGCCTTTAGATAGTGCATACAAACCAGTCTTAGTGATATATCTATCACCACCAGCACGTCCACCACCAAAGAGACCACTATCTCCACTACTCTTTGATTTGATATCAGAAAATACATTACCGAAAGCACTAGTAACACTGCCAACAATGTTACCTACGCTACCTTTAACTCTATCTCTAATCTTACCAACTGTAGGGAAATGTTCAGCAATAAGATCTACTGTAGCATTTAATGGTCCTAATACATTCTCATTCAAGAATTTACCAAAGTCATTAAATGTTTTACGAGCATAATAAGTCATGGTATTGAAGAAGCCTTTGATAGGTTTACCATGCTCATCTTTCAAGTTAGCTTCATGATTAAAGAAGAAACTTTCGATAGAACCATTAACGGCATCTACCATACCAGCAAGTATTTTAGTAGGTCTATCTCTAAGATCTAGTAAAGCACCGATAGCAAGACCAGCTTTATCCATCTTACCTTTACTATTCTTCATCTTTTCAGAGAAGCTACTACCTTTAGCATTGGCATATTTATTCTTTAATCCTTCACCCCAACCGTCATATGCAAATTCAAGACCATCTTCTTGCATGTTGAGTAAAGCACCAAGTCTACCAACACCTCTAACGTTAGCCGCAGAGCCAGTTGCTCTACTCCTACCGCTATTTCGGAGTCTAACTTCTTCTGCAGTAAGACCTAGAACTTCTAAACCAGCATCAGTTGCTGATGTTTGTTCTTTATGAAGACCTCTTGCATCTTTAGCTGTAGTTGTAAAACTATTCCAATAGTTATTTACAGCTCTAGAATTAGAAGAAGATTTGGCATGAGCTGAACGGGCTTTAGTTGGACTTCCTCCACCAAACCCAGTACCATTTTCTAACATAGTACGGATTAAGTGAGTTTCCATGTAAGTACCACGGATAGCTTTAGCTACTTCAGAATTTTCCAATAAATCTTGAGATCTTTGGAAGATTCCTCTTACATTAGAACTACCGTTGAATGCACCGTTATGATGCATCAAATCAACACCACCGGCATTATTGCCCAAATTGGACATATAATTATTTCGGTTTTCTTTATATTGATAGGAGTTACTAACGAGCTTAGCTCTGGTATTACCATTAGCGGTACTAAGCATCTTAGCAATAAGAGTCATATTACGTTCAC
>ERZ773061.23-NODE-23-length-73314-cov-8.725426_pt1 | contig 73314 bp, 47 predicted proteins | sample MGYA00580627_ERZ773061 | MGnify/ENA primary metagenome ERZ773061 (study PRJEB29015, sample SAMEA2738119) | human oral metagenome | biome: human oral; feature: human-associated habitat; material: saliva | place: China | collected 2223 ...
TTGCATTGCAAAAGATGCCCTTTTACGTGGTAAAAGGTGCCCTTTTGAGGTGTAAAAGACGCCCTTTTGCAATGTAAAAGGGCATCTTTTACAAGGGTGTTTGTAACCTTTTGTATTTCTGACAGTTACAAAGTTGAAAATAAGAGGAAATCTGTTGTTTTTCGATTTGGTGTGGATAAAAAGTGTAAAGATTTTATTAAGTAGATAATTAGATGGGTTGGTATGTGGGAAAGTAGGTGAGTTCATGGGTTGACAGGTGTATGGGCTGGCTGCTATAGATACGGTTTTATTGCTTGACAGGTATACGGATAGGCTGTTATAGATACGTGTTCATGGGCAGGGAAGTGTATGGTTGGGTGCTAAAAGTATTGGCTTCGGGCGTTGAACATTGCGCTTTGAGGCTAAGTTTTATTTTTTATTCCGTCATTTTTTTTAGTCTTAAACAGTTGGTTTACCTGCTTTTAACTCCTTCAGCAGCTATGATGTCATCGTAAAAATGCGCCTATTCCCACCGTCTAAATAAACAAACGATGTGTGGAATGTGATTTTTTATTTGTAAGTTTGTAGGTGAAAATAACACTTATAAGGAAGAATATAACTTTATATGAAACGCAGAACGTGGCGCAAATATCATAAATGGACGGGACTTATCATCAGTTTCTTCTTGGTAATGTTTTGTCTTTCGGGAATCGTTTTGAACCATCGTCGGTGCTTTGCTGACGTCAATGTGAGCCGAGCAGTGCTACCTGGTCGGTATGATTTCAAGCATTGGAACAACGGATTGTTGCGTGGAACACTGCGTTGTAAGGATGATAAGGGGCACGACATGGTGCTCATCTATGGTGCTGCAGGCGTTATTCGGACAGATACAGCAGCGTCAATCTTCATTGATTATAACCAGGGATTGCCTTCAGGTGCTGATTATCGGCAGATGAGAGGACTGGTTCAGACGAAGAACGGACAGGTTTTTGCAGCAAGTGTCATGGGTCTTTACCAACTCAAACCCCACCATGGTTGGCAGCCGGTGGCGCTTCCTGAGATGGATTCGGATGATCTGTTGAGCGACATTACCACACGGGGTGACACGCTGGTAGTGCTCTCGCGTTCCTATCTTTACTATGCTACGGCACCTTATCGACAGTTTCATAAGGTAGAGATACAGCCTGCTGTGGGCGACGACGGTAAGGTTTCGCTCTTCCGACAGGTGTGGTTGCTGCATAGCGGTGGACTTTTCGGAACCGTGGGGAAGCTGATAGTCGACCTCATAGCACTCATTCTCATTGCTCTTTGTGTGACGGGTGTGTGGTTCTGGGTGCGTCCGAAGCATATGAAAGTTCTGAATTGGCATAATAAGATAGGTGTGTTTACCATCGTATTGACGCTCTTCACGGCGATAACAGGGTGGGCTTTGCGTCCTCCAGTGATGATTCCACTGACCATGAACAACACCCATCCGCTGCCTGGAACAGTCTTGGCAAGCGATAACGCATGGTACGACTGCCTGCGGATGATACGTTATGATGAGCAGAATCACGACTGGTTACTGTCGACATCAAAGGGCTTTTGCTCCTTATCCTCGCTGACATCAAAGCCACAACCCATCACCATTGCACCGCCAGTGAGCGTGATGGGGCAGACGGTATGGCAACGTGACGAGAGTGGAATGTGGCTTGTTGGCTCTTTCGATGGGCTTTTTAGGTGGAACAGACAGGCTGGACAGATTGAGCCTTACAATAATATGATGGTTGCAAGGGCTACTATTCCGGGGACAGCTGCCGCCGGTCAGATGGTAGTAGGCTATAGTTCCGACTTCACAGGTGAGGAATGTGTGGCTGATTATTACGATGGTACGTTCTTCTCTGCCCAACCTGAAGAGTTGAGAAACATGCCAATGTCACTGTGGAGTCTTGCCTTAGAGGTGCATACGGGTCGTATCTATGCTGGTGCTATAGGCTCTTTCCTCTTTATCTTTGTTGCCGGATTGTTCGTAATCATCGCACTGTGGTCGGGTAAGAAGAGCTAAAAAGCTTCTTACCTTATATATAATAGGTGTGAAAAAGAGGTATAACAGGGATAAAGAAGATATAAAATACGAGTAAAAAAGTCTGAGGAATTAAAAGGTTCAACCCCATGGTTTAAGGTTGGAAAAGGAAATAATGGGGCAATGAATATTAAGGTTTAAAATGTAAAGTGCAATGTTTAAAGCTTAACATTCAATGCTCTTCTGCCTTTCTTTGCTGCAAATTTATGATTATTTCCCTAATGAAACAAATAAATGAGTGGGTTTCTTGGGGTTTGTACCTTGACCTTTGAGGTTGGGAAAGATACTAAGGGGTATATAAAAAAAGAAACGGCAGAGCAATTGCTCTTCCGTTATCTCCGAATAACCACCGTCTCACGACGATAATATTTCTACAATCTTTACCTAAAATATAACTAAAAACCTAAATCTATTACTAACCTAAACAAATCTCTTATCGAATAATCCTGAGCAATCTTTAATACCCTTTGAAGGTGTAATACCTTATTGTGTGTATTTGATTCTCTTGAATTGCGATGCAAAGGTACGGATAACTTAACATCTAAACAAGAGAAACATTAAATAATATCTTAGGTTTAAAGTTTTTTTGATTTAGGTCAAATATATTTCAGATTCATTACATTTCTCACCACAAACGGCGTCTTCTGCCTCTGCGAATCTCAAGTCGCATGGGGTCGGATACCTCTGCCTGCGTGATGAGATTACAGTAACGGTGGGTCAATGGGCTTGACTTGACGTTCTTGCGCGACCTCACTTCCGAGACGACACATGACGGATTGCAAGGTTCATTGACGTGAAGCACCCTGCAGATGTGGTGAACAATGGATTTGAAACACATCGGATTGCCATTCATTTCCAGTATCTGACCACTCTCCCATACGATGTGAGCCAGTTCAATAAGGTCGCGTTGTGTTCCTGTCCAGTATAATTCTTCCTCCTCGCTGCGGTTAAGTAGTTCGCGGAAGTTGTCGATAATAATAGATTTGAGTTTATGCTCATCGTCTTTTGTCCACTCTTCGGACGCTCTCAAAACAATGTTTTTCTTCATTTTCATAGGACTCTTCTACGTTAATTGCTTTTCTTTTTATGATAATGTGTGCATCATGCTGCCTTCACTCAGTTGTCAGGTTGGGGCCAGTAGGAGAAGTTACGGGCGACAGCAGGGGTGATATGCTGAAGAGCTTACTGGGGAAATGCTACTTCAAATATCGCTGCAAATATACAAAACAGTTGTGCACAGGAAGTTCAATCATAAAAAATTTTTTATTAAATAAACGTAAACCCAAGTCCGCTTTACGTGTTTTAGGCTTGTACTAATGTATAGAAGCGGTGTTCACCGGCTCTTATTCTGATCAGCAAGGGTGGTGGGGGAGGTGTTGATAGGGCGGATAATGCCTGTCATGAAACAATCTTACGAAAAACAAAGGACTATTGATGCTAAAACGAATGATAATGGAGAAAAACCGTCTTTGTAACTTATCGTATATCAATGGGTTACAAAACGCGAAGGAGATGGGGAAGTTTTATTGTAAAACAAATTCACAATTGGAAAACAGAAGACGCCCTTTCGCATGGTAAAAGACGCCCTTTTACACATCAAAAGATGCCCTTTTACCATGCAAAAGAGCATCTTTTACAACGCAAAAGGCCATCTTTTACAACCCTCTTCATAACCTCTTGTATTCCAAAAGGTTACAAACCCGAAAATAACACATAATCACTTATATGGCAGTAAACCATCAAAGAAAAACCGTAAAGATATTTCATACGCCCACATTCCCCCTCCAACCCATCGCAGAAACAGCCCACCCAAACCCGCATCAACCCCTCCGTACCATCCCACTGCCCCCGTTACCCCTCCTGCTTTACAACCCTTCAGATAAAAGAAGTTTATCCTTCCAAGTAACATCGCTCACAAAACAGAACCAGAACTCACTTCCTTTATCATCTCATTGATTCCCATGGTCGGAAAAATCTGCAATAATTCCGACCAAAAAAAGGTTAAAATGACAATATAGTAGACAACGAAAAAGCCCCTAAGCCATTATGACTTAGGGGCTTTATGCACCACATTTCGCGGAAAGAGGGGGATTCGAACCCCCGAAACGCTTTAGGCGTTTACACGCTTTCCAGGCGTGCCTCTTCAACCACTCGAGCATCTTTCCTTATAGATTCCCTTGCAGTAAGGACTGCGAGGGGCTCTAAAAAGTTGTACAAAATTAGTTCTTTCCTTTTATAATTCAGTAGTAACGCAACAGATTTTAAACTTCTTTAAGGAACACCCTTGCCACATTTTCATTCGTCCGTCGTGCTATTTCAGCCTCATCAACACCGTAGCTTTGGGCAAGTGTGCGCATCACTTCAACAATGAAAGCACTCTCATTGCGCTTCCCACGATGAGGAACGGGTGCCATGTAAGGACTGTCTGTCTCAAGAACAATACGGTCTAAGGGTACTGCTGCAGGCAGATCTTCGCGTAGATGACTGCTCTTAAACGTTGAGACACCACCTATTCCGAGGCAGAATCGGTCGAAACGCAGGAAGGCTTCTGCCTCCTTTTGGTTGCCCGTAAAGCAATGGAACACACCGCCAGGTAGCTCTTTCTCATACGGACGCATGATGTGTAGCATCTCGTTCTGTGCCTTCCGACAGTGTATCATCAGTGGTAATTGGGTCTCAACGCTCCACTTCACCGCCTCTTCAAAGGCTGCCAGCTGCTCCTTTTCATACTCACGTGACCAATAAAAGTCGAGCCCCACCTCACCAATAGCAATGAAAGTCTCACCTGGTTGGGCTGTTCCTTCACGCTTATGTGCGATGGATTCCATCAGTCGACGGTGCATCTTATCAAGTACTTCCTGCCAGTCGGCACGTACTTCTTCGGGTTGTAAGCCAATCATTGGGTAACAGGTGTCGGGGAAACGGCGACATACTGCCAGCACCGTGTCCACAGATGGGAGGTCGATAGCAGGTATAAATATCTTCTCAACCCCTGCTTCTCGGGCACGGGTGATCACTTCTGGAAGATCTTCCTTGAAGTCTTCAACATCTAAATGTGCGTGTGTGTCGATTATCATTGTTATAAAAAGAGAGCCAGAAGGGGCTGGGTTGAGGCTTTTTTAGCGTTGTCTGTTTAGCAATCTGACGGCATAAGCCTTCATTTCTGCCTTACGTTCTTCGGGTAAACTGACGTCATTAAGATACTTACTTGCCACCTCGAAGTAATGATTTATCTTATCTTGTGCCAGCTTATCTACACCTATCTTATTATATAAAGCCGTCACTGCAGCCACCTTTTCGTCACGGTTGAAGTTCTCACATGCCACCCATTGTTCCAGTTCTTTGCGCTGTTTAGCATCCGCTTTGTTAAAGGCATTGATGAGCATGTAGGTCTTTTTGTTCGAAGTAATGTCCCCTCCAATCTTCTTTCCGAACACTTTCGGATCGCCATAGACGTCCAGATAATCATCTTGAAGCTGGAAAGCGAGACCTATTTGTTCACCAAACTTATATAATTTGTCGGCATCTTCCTTCGGTGCATCAGCCAGAATAGCCCCAATTTTCATAGCACACGCCAGCAGAACACTCGTCTTGAGGCGTATCATCTCAATGTATTCCTCTTCCCGAACATCGTTCCTGTGCTCGAACTCCATGTCATATTGCTGTCCTTCACCTATCTCTAACGCCGTCTCAGCAAACAAACTCAACACCTCATGCAGGTGTTTATCACCGCAACGTGCCATGCGTTCGAAAGCCAAAACAAGCATAGAATCGCCTGAAAGGATGGCAGTATTAGCATCCCAACGCACATGAACAGTCTGCTGACCACGCCTAAGTGGTGCGTCATCCATGAGATCATCGTGCAGAAGTGTGTAGTTATGATAGGTCTCAAGGGCACATGCCGGAGAGAGAATGGTCTCTGGATCGTCCTTAAAGAGGTTGTATGAGAGCAGCATCAGCGTTGGTCGGATGCGCTTTCCACCCAGTTCCAACACGTATTTGATGGGTTCATACAGGCTTTGTGGCTTACGATCGTAAGTCAGATTATTGATATATGCGTTTACTTTCGCGAGTATTTCGTCAGCAGTATACATTGATAAAAGTGCTAATAGATTGTTTTATTCGTTCGTTATTATCCCCACAGACATCGTCTATGAGAGCTTGAAGACCACTGGTATCTCAACCATTGAGCGGCAAGGCTTGTTCTTTGCGATGCCAGGTTTCCATGTTCCCATTGTCTTCAGTACGCGAAGTACCTCAGCATTGAGCACCGGTACCTTCCCACTTCGGATGGTAACATCGCTCACAGAGCCATCAACATTGATGATAAAGGTGATGTTCACCGTACCAGAAAGCTGGTTTTCCTTCGCAGAAGCAGGGTATTGCAGGGTCTTTGTGAGCCATTTCATGAACTCAACCCAGCCCCCTGGGGGGGTAGGAGTCTCTGAAAGAATGCGCTTACTGACCTTGTCATCATAGCGTTCCACCTCCACTTGCGACGGGTCATCAGTCATTTTCTCCGTCACTTTCTTCCCATCTTCCTTCACTTTAGGCGGATCAGGCAGCGTATTGATGGTTGGCATGATGATAGGAACATCACTAACCTGTGGCGCAGCAGTCTTCTTATCATTCGAATTCATGCTTCCTGCATCGTGCGGAGTAACCTTATTCGGTGTGTCACTACGCTTAAGATTCAGCATATCATCCACCGTTGGCTTCTTATCATCCTTCGTTTTGGCAAGGTTCTGCTGGTCAATGGCAGGCAACATCTCCATGTCGTGGAGTGTGACATCATGCAATGAACGCTTTGTATTGCTGTCATCATCAGTCCCAGAGTTGTTATATTCCATCGCAACAAAGAAGATAGACAGTGCCATAATGACTCCCAAGAGGAAGCCAACCCACCGTTTATTCTCCAAGTCTGCCCTATTTGACTTCTTTATTTCCAATATAAGATACTAAACAATAGCAAATACCGTTATACTAATCACTGTGACTTGTCAGACAAAAGACCGTCTGATGCACAGAACTTCAGAAGACAAAAGTAATAAGATATTCGGAAAAAGATGTATCTTTGCCGAGAAATTAATTTAGATTAGATGAAAAAAGTCGTTTTAACCCTCCTCACTCTGCTGCTCGTTATAGGCACAAAGGCACAGGAGAGTCAGACTGAATATAACTTTCTTCGCCTCCCTGTGAGTGCGCATGCGGCAGCTTTGGGTGGTGAAAACATTACGATTATTGAGGATGACCCTGCCCTTATGTTCTCTAATCCAGCCCTTGCATCGTCCGTAAGTGACAATACTGTGGGGCTGAACTATATGAATTACATGCACGGAGCCAACTATATGGGTGCTTCTTACACCAAAGCGCTTGGCGAAAAGGCCACGATTGCGGGCGGAATACTGTACATGAACTACGGAAAGATGAAGCAGGTGGATGAGAATAACGTACAGACGGGAACCTTCAACGCCAGTGATATTGCGCTGGAAGGAATCTTTTCGTATGAGCTGGCACGCAATCTCGTGGGTGGTATCACGGCGAAATTCATCACTTCTTACATCGGAAACTACAACTCAATGGCTGTTGGTGTAGACCTCGGATTGAACTGGTATGAGCCCGAACGCCAATGGTCAGTGTCCGTTGTAGCAAAGAATCTCGGTGGACAGGTCAAGGCTTACGAGGAAGATTACGGTAAGATGCCGTTCGATCTGCAGCTTGGCGTGAGCAAAACCTTTGCTGCTCTGCCCGTCAGAGTGTCTGCAACACTCGTTGATATGACGCATTACGACTATCGTTTCATCAATCACCTCAACCTTGGAGCTGATGTTTTGCTCTCTGATAACATATGGATTGGCGGCGGATACAACTTCCGTAAGTCTGACGAGATGACCATTGGCAAGGGCGATGATGCCAGTGCACACGGTGCAGGACTAAGTCTTGGAGCAGGAATCAACCTCGAACGCTTCAAGCTCAACCTCGCTTACGGAAAGTATCATGCGACAAGCAGTTCGATATTGGTCAACTTAGCCTATTCATTTTAGTATCTTTCATAACTTTCGAAATTTACTGTAATATTACAATAAATTTCGAAAGTTCTTTTATTCTACCCTTTCTCAGTCTGCATTCTGCTTTTTTTTACTAACTTTGTGGTCATCGTAAAGAAGATGACATATAACATACTATATTAATAAGGTATACAGAATGAAGAAAATAACCATAGCCATTGACGGCTTTTCATCATGCGGTAAGAGTACGATGGCAAAGGATCTTGCCAAGGAAATAGGCTATATCTATGTTGACACGGGCGCTATGTACCGCTCGGTAACGCTCTATGCACTGCGTCATAACCTATTCAATGCCGACGGAAGCATACGGGAGGAAGAGCTGAAGGCACAGATGAAGAATATAGACATCAGCTTCCAACTGAACAAAACGACAGGTAGACCCGACACTTTCCTCAATGGTGAGAACGTGGAAAAGGACATCCGAAGCATGGAAGTATCGTCACACGTCAGCCCCATCGCCGCCTTACCTTTCGTCCGTGCAGCCCTCGTGGCGCAGCAACAGCGCATGGGAGCAGGGAAAGGAATCGTCATGGACGGTCGAGACATTGGTACGGTGGTATTCCCAGATGCTGAACTGAAGATCTTCGTAACGGCATCTGCCGAGGTGCGTGCCCAACGTCGGTATGACGAACTGAAAGCAAAAGGGATGGAAGTGAACTTTAATGACATTCTGAAGAACGTTGAGGAACGCGACTATATCGACTCTCATCGTGCCACTTCTCCACTCCGCAAAGCACCTGATGCCATCGAACTCGATAACAGTAACCTCACCATTGCGCAGCAACAGCAGTGGCTTTACGAGCAATATCGTAAGGTGGCAGAATGAGGAAGAATAGGTAATATTGTAAAAGAATATACAACACGCAATTCAAAAGAGGCTCTTTTGGATTGTAAAAGACGCCCTTTTGCGTTGTAAAAGATACCCTTTTACCCTGCGAAAGGGCGTCTTCTGTTTTCTAATCGTGAATTTGTTTTACAATAAAACTTCCCCATCTCCTTTGTAGGGGGTGGGGAAGCGGGGTTAAGTTTTTAATGGTCAATTGGTTTTTTGGCTATGTCTGATTATTTAATAATCGTTTTCTTACCATTGATAACATAGATGCCTTTGGCAAGTTTCTGTAGGCTTCGTGCAGCCTTCAATACTTGTTTGCCATCGAGAGTATAGACATCATACGTAACGGGAGAGGTGCCATCGACGCTCTGGATACCCGTGGTGACGGTGAGCATAACGGGCTCTGACTCCGTGCCATCAGCATAAACAGCGGTCACACTGTACTGATGGTTCTGTCCGTCGTTGGTTATCTCGTTGCTAAGGGTGGTGTAGGTGTTGCCAATATAGGCGCCATCCCGATAGATATTGTACAAGATTGGACCTGTGCCCGACTCAAAAGTGGCATCGTCAACCATGAAGACAAAGACGTTATCTTTCTTTGTTATGTGGTGAATAGCAAAGAACTTTGTACCCTCAGGAACGGTCACAGCCACCTCAGTCCATTTGCCTGAACCCTGCACATGTGTGTCTCCAACCTTCTTGAAGGCAGCAATATCGTTGTTTGTCATTGAGGTAAGCACATCGAAACTCTCCGTTCCATAGCTTCCGTCTTGTGCTGGAAGATTGTTCACCCAGAAGTGTATGGTCTGCGCTTTTCCTGACAGTTGCGGACTGATGAGCCAGTTGTCAGCATCAATATAGTCATTACCCATGTTGTCAACCTGGTAGATTGCGGCTGCAGCCTTCTCTCCTGAGTGTGGCAGAACATTGCTGTCAGCTCCCTCGAAGATGTCAGCTGGCTCCCAATTGATGAATGCGAACGCCTCACCTTGGTGGTTATACTGTGCTCCATCGACGAGATTTCCTGCGAAACCATGGTCGTTATCAACCGTTGTCCATGCACCAAAGCTGGTTCCCCAAGCCTCATATTGCTCGAAATTATCGTTAACATCGGTTGTTGATGAGGATGGTGCATCCCATGAAAGCTTCATTGTTGCGGCTGTATTGTCCACAACCCGCAGGTTCTGAGGCGTAAGTACGTCGGCTTTCTCCAGTTTCATGCTCTCTTCAGCGGTGTTGTTTTCTGGGTCATAGTCGTTCTCATAGTCAACAGTTGCCTTGATATTCAGATTGTCCGAAGCCTCAAGACTCGTCGTTTTATAGTCTACTTTGAAGGTCTCATCTTGTAGGAGAGAGAGCGTTTTCGTGAGTTCTAACTCCTTGATGACCTTATCATTGGCAGTCAAAGTGACCTTTGCATGTTCCATTTTCTCCATTCCAAGGTTGGTAACCTTGACCGTTAGCTGAGCTGTCTGTCCCTTTTTCACCTTCTCAGGCACTGACAAATCAATGCTTGCATCCCTCTCTAATGGGTCAGCAATGTTGATATTGTCAATGAATACGGGGTCGTCTGTGATGACATCAGCCTTTCCGATGATGCGCATGAGTACGTAATCTTCACCTATCAGTTCGGTAGGAATGTTGACAACCTGGGTCTTCCATGTTCCATTTGTTGATGGAACGGTATTCGTCCATAGTGGTTCTGTGACTTCACCGTCCTTCTTTTCGAATCGTATTTCCACCTTTTCTTTTGGTGCTCCATCACCTCTATAGTCGAAGATGAGCTTCGGACTCGTTGCCCCTTGTAGGTCCATCTTACCGCAAAGGATGGTTGAAACGCCAGGCACAGAGGGTCGGAAGAGGAGTGAACCGAAGTCGTTATCGGATGAAACATCGTTGGTCACGGTCCATGAAGCATTCTTGTCAGAGCGCTCCAGACCTATGAATAGGTTCTCGATAGTTCCATTCTTGAAACTGTTATGGTACGGAATGGCGTAAGGACTACCAATAAGTACGGTCCCAGCAACCCAGTTACTGAGTCCAGAAGGGTTCTCGGCGATGATAGCCCAGCGCTGATAGCGTTGTTCACCCTTGTTAGTATTGAGTCCAGTGATGGTAAATTCAGTCTTACCCTTTACCGATCCTACCTCTTCATCAACCCTTCCTTCCTCGGTGATGTTGTGGATTCGGTACGTAATCTGCTCTGGAAGGATGACGCCATTGTGCACACCAGCAGGCACATCCCACCTCAATTGAACTGAAGTAGTCTGATCCTTAGCTTTCACTTTGCCCATAACAGGCACATCTTGTCCTACATAAACCGTGACAGAAGCCTTCTCTCCGAAGTCGAAACTGTTGTAGGCTATGATGTCATAGGAGTTCTCTCCGTTTGCAGCAGCATCATCCGTAACCGTCAGAACACTGCCTGGTGCGAGGTTCTCGATGGTCTTTACGGTGCGTTTACCATTGAGAATAACCATCTTAGTGATGTCTGTCAGTGCCGAACCATCGATGGTTTTCGTTGGAGCATGGAACGAAATGGTAGCCTTAAGCGCTGCTGTTGCGTCTGGGGTAGCCGTCAGCTGGGTTGCGGCAGCAGGTGCTTTTGCCTCTGCAGCCCCCTCAACAGAGATGGAATCGAGGACAATCATGTATCTGTCTGGAGCCGAAAGGGCATGGAAACCGATGCAATAATCACCGTCAGCAGTGGGCTTTAATGTACCGGAATAAGTCTTGAGGTCAGCCCCTTTGATGTCAGTAGCAGGAAGAAGCACGCCCTTCATGGCATCAATCGTCTTCCCTTTGCCCCATAGAACCTCCATACGTTCATCGAAATCCTTCAACCCTGCGGCAGCTTTGAACGATACTTTGTAGGTCTTTCCTTGCTTCATTTGTATTGGAGGAGTCATCAACCAGTCATCAGCAGTATTCTCTTTGCTGAAGTTATATTGGTATTGTCCACCCTTGGCAGCACTCCATTTCCAGGTGCTCTGGTCCTTGTTGTTATCTATAACGGTGTAGAGGTCGGCACTGTTAGCTGTCGATAGGTCATCGAAGAACGGCACATTGAGCGCATTACCAAACACTTCACCGTTGGTTGTCACCTTAACGCCGCGCTTATCTCTATTGATTGCCTGCACAGAATACGAATAAGCTGACAGTGAATCCTTGTGAATCACTTCGCTGAAGGTTGTTGCTGACAGTCCTTCAGCCACTGTCTTGCTCTGTCCGTTGACGTTTCGGATGACGTCATAGGTGAGTGTTCCGAGGTAACCCTTGTGTGTTCCTTGCAGCGGTTTGTCCCACTTGAGACTGACATTTCCCGTCTCGTCAAGGTTGAACGACACGTTCCTGACTGGCTCAGGGGTGTCATAGCCAACGTAAGTAGTGGTCTTACTGCGCGGACCTGTGCCTGCTTCGTTCGTCAGAAGGACCACGAAATTGTTAAGACCTTCACTGACTGTGATGTCGAGTGTGGCTTGTTTGCCGGCTCCGATGCTACCTTTCGTAATCTCTTTCTCGTTGGCGTAGATTGTATAAGAGATGTTACCCGTGAGCGAAGAACCGTCAAACGTCTTGTCAGGTGCCGTAAACTGGAACGTACCCTGCAGCTTCCCGTCCTTGAAGTCAGCCTTCAGACCGCTTGCAGCAGCTGGTGCAGCAGGAGCAGTAGGCGTCTTTGGGAAGGTAAGAGCCATGAGTGAAGCCTCCGTTGAGTAGCCTCCTATGGGTGTAACCTTTCCGTTTTCGAGGTTGATCGTATAGAGTTGGAACTTCCCGTCCCTGTCTGTTGATGCCCAGAAGAACTCATTTGTGCGTGGATCAAACTCTCCACTCTGTGTGAAGTATTGTCCATTGTTATCGGAAACCACTACTCCCGTAGAGCCTTTCAACGTCTCTGCACCCGTCGTACGGTCAATCTGATAGAAGTCACCTTCCTTCGTCACACCGTATGCAAAGCCGTCATTGGCGATGCCCAAGGCTACATATACGTGTTGTGCAGGGGCTATCGTGGTGCGCTTCAGTGTGGTATAATCAATCACACCCCACTCATGTCCGTTCAGATCAGGAGCGTAAAACTCACCGAAGATCTCACCCGTTACGGGGTCTACAGCCGTCTCTGTGGCAGTCAGACTGAGGTCGTTTACCTCTACAGGCTGGTCAATGAGCTGCCATGTTTTGGTGTCGTAGGCATAATATTTCAGTTTTATGACGCCCAGACTCGCGTAACTCGTGTCGAGGAACATACCATGCAGAATGCCATCAACAAGTCCACTTCCTGCATTGAAGTAGCCATTATAGAAGGAAGAGAGGCTCTCGAAGTTGATGTTTGCAGTGGGATGGAAGGCGTACATGCCCAGTAAATCGTCCGTCAGGAGGTTTCCCCACATTGTAAGTGACGGGTTAACGCTTACCAAGTTCTTTGGGGTTGCCGTCTGAAGGGGGATAGAAGCTGTGAAGAAAGGTGTCTTCCCACCTCTCGGTAGCGTCTTTGCGAGCAAGGTGGGGAACGTCTTCAGCAGATTGTTTGTTGGCTTTTCCGTTTTCTGCCGTGGCAGATTTCTGGATGGATAACGTGGTGTTTTGTTCACTGGCAACACTTGTGCAGATGCTGAAAATACTGCCATGGTTGCAGTAAACAATGTAATCAGCTTAGTAAATCTTTTACTCATATTTAATGGTTTTAATTAATAGAAAGGTCGTTTCAGCGTTCATGATAGATTCATTTACAAATATATGAAAAGTCCGTGATGGACGCAAACTCTTTCAGTCATTATTTTATAGCTGTTGAATAATTATGTTGTGGGGTTCAAACGGCGGAGTATCCGTATGCGAAGAAGGTTTTTTCTGCCATTATGAAATATCTTTACTGTTTTCTTTGATGGTTTACTGCCATATAAACGATTATGTGTTATTTTCGGGTTTGTAACCTTTTGGAATACAAGAGATTACAAGGAGGGTTGTAAAAGGTGCCCTTTTGCATTGTAAAACATGCCCTTTTGCACAGTAAAAGATGCTCTTTTGCATGGTAAAAGGGCGTCTTTTACCCTGCGAAAGGGCGTCTTCTGTTTTCTAATCGTGAATTTGTTTTACAATAAAACTTCCCCATCTCCTTTGCAGGGGGTGGGGAAGTGCTTTTTGAGTTATTTAACTATCAGCTTCTTACCATTGACGAAGTAAACGCCCTTGGCAAGGCCTTTGAGGCTGGTTACACCCTTAGCAACGCAGGTACCGTTGAGACTATAGACATCAAAGGTAGCCGTTGTCGCATTGCGTGATGTGCTGTTGATGCCGTTGGCAGTAGAGGTAACGGTGAGAACGGCAGGAGAATAGTTGAACTTATAGTTCTCTGCTTCAGCTCCACTCACCTCAATGGTGTACTTACCTGGTGCATCGAAGGTAGTAATCGTCTTGCCTTTGCTGTCCTTAACGGTGAAGACTGGCTCCTTGGTCAGTGTGACTGTCGTCTCATTGTTCTGCAGACTGTCCACGGTATATCCGAATGTTGGCATCTGCCCTGTCTCTATCGTCACGTCCTTAGCATGCATTTCAGCCAATGCTTTCTGTACGATGAGGAAGCCATTGGAGAACTCCACTTGCTCTTCCGTTATCGTTCCGCGCTTCACAACGATGGTATATTTACCAGCAGGAGAGGTCTTTGTAGCCTCGCATGTCAGTTCTGGCGTACCTTCAACATAGTCGCCCTTGAGCTGCCAACCGAACTTCGGATTCTCACTTCCGTATGGACGAACCGTGCTACGAGCCTTTACTGTGGTTCCAAACTCAACAATGTCGAAGTCCTTCCACTGTGCATTGCGCTTGTAGAGGTTCTTTGTTCCAGAAGGAATCTGCAGTTTCACCTCGCTCTTGCTGATGTCTGTGAAGGCATTACGGCCCAATGTAGGTACAGTCTTGGTGTAAAGACGGATGACACCGAGGGCATTATTGCCAGAGAAAACCTGGTCACCAATGGTTGTAATGGTGTTCGGGAGGACAATCTTCGTCAGCTTACTGCATCCGGAGAATGCATAGTCATGAACCTTCGTGATACCCTTTGCCACAGCATAGTCGCCCTTGTTGTTTGGCAGCACAGCGATGACCTCAGTCCCATCGGTTGTTGTCAGAGCCTTACCATCAAAGAGATAGCTCTTGTCAGCACCTGTTGGGATGTCTAAAGAGTCGAGTCTGCTCAGTCTTCCGAAGGCTCCATCACCGATGGAAGTGATTGTTTTCGGTAAGATAAGGTTACGTATTGATCTGCAATTGAAGAATGCCCGCTCAGGAATCTCATTGTCTTTCGTTGTCAACTGGCGTTTGCCGTCAACGAGATAAGGCTCTCCACCGCTTACGATAACAGCATCGCTGAGGTCGAGTGTAGCCAAAGAGCTGCGCTGAATAGTTCCGTCAGCATTGTTACCAGCTATCTGGCGGATGGTACGGAGGTCGGAAGAGTTGATCTTACCATTGACCTTCAACAGAGAAATCATACTCTTTGTGCTGTCAGGAATGAGCGTCTCGAGTGTTCCAGGAGTCTCAACAGTGACAGTATCCTGCACGAGTTCAGCCTTTTCACCTTCAAGACCGATGATCATATCCTGGTCATCTGAGAACTTCATTGACCGTGGATTGAGGAGTGCAATGTCATAGAATCCGTCGGCAGCGCCTTCCCATCCCCAGTTGACCCATACCTTTCCGGCTTCATCATATCCACAAATGACGAAGGCATGACCACCGTTCTTGAGGTCAACACCCGTATACAGGATGGCACGACGCTCATTCAGCTCATTGTATACGATGTCCATCCATGCCTTTTCGGTGTATCTGCGGCGCTTCAACATCTGTATTGTCTCTGGGAAACCGAAGTTTCTCTTTAGTCCTTGGTAGGCATTCTCGGTGTAAGTTCCCGAACCATCGGTGGCATAATTCATGTCTGCTGCCACACCACAGTCCAACATCAGTCTGGCAACAGCCTCACCTTGCTCCTTAGAGTAGTGTCCTCTGTAGCTGTCTATCATGTTTCCCCAGTCGTAAACACTCTCTTCATAGTTGACAGTTAACTTCTTTTTGCTGCCATCAGCCTGCTTTACGTTTACGGAATGGGTCCCAATGCCATGTTCAGGCCACCCAATGTAATACAGGATCTGCGCCATTGCGGTGGCAACACACCCTGTTAAGGTTCGTCCAGTGCTACCATATCCTTGCCAACTACCCGTTCCTGACGTTGTACCTTCAGGACAAAGGTCGTTGTAAGGCTTCTCTTGTCCCCATCGAGCAGTGAGGAATGACGGTATTTCAGCCGCATATTTACTCTGGTCGGGAGGTACCATGGTGCGTGGTTTACCAGATTTCACGATGTCCTTGATAGCCTCTTCTGCTGCAGAGAGGTACCATTTGAAGTTCTCGTTGTTTGTGTTCTTGTCGAAAACCGTGTTTGAATAGGCGATGACATCAGGCAGAAGGTCATCGTTACTGACGATGACAAAGCCGCCATTGTCGTATCCCATGACTGTGAAAGCCTTGTTTGCGAGGAGCGCTCTGGGCTCATCTTTACTTGCGCGTGTCGTCATCAGCGTTGGTGATTGCTTGAAGACTTTGGCTGCTATGGCTTTTATGGCAGCCTTAGATCTTGGTGCTGCCGTTACTGTGAGTGCTGCTGTGAGTGTGAATAGCAGTCCTACAAATAATCGTTTCTTGAAGTCCATAATATCGTATGGTTGTTTGTTATGTCTGGCTTCGGTGTCTTTAGCACGCTGAAAGATAATCATTGTCCGGTGACAAGCCAGTTTTTCTCTTACTTAATGTATATAAAAACACAGATACGGAACCGCAACCCTTGTGAGGTTCCGGCTCCGTTTTTATCAATCCTGTTGTATGGATCGCGTTCTGTTCATTATCTTATGATGGTCTTTTTGCCGTTGATGACATAGACGCCCTTGCCCAATGACTTCAGACTCTTCGCATCTTTGAGAACCTGTTTGCCGTCGAGTGTGTAGACATCATATAGAATCTCGCCGTTAGCACCTACCTTCTGGATGATCGTTGTCACGTCAACAGAAACAGGATCAGACTCTGCTCCGTCAGCATATACGGCAGTTACGCTGTAGTTATGCTTTGTTCCGTCAACGGTAACATCACCACTCTCCAGCTTGATGCTGTTAGATAGATATTCACCATCACGATAGATGTTGTATGAAACAGGACCTGTGCTGCTCTCGAAGGTGATATCATCAATCATAAAGACGAATGCCTGATCCTTAGAAGTGTTGTGATGTATAGCGAAATATCTTGTTCCTTCAGGTACATCTACCTTCACTTCATTCCATTTAGCATCACCTTGTTCGTGTGTTTCTCCCACCTTCTGGAAGCTTGCTACTTGGTTGTCAGTGTTGGAGATGAGGACATCGAAGCTCTCCTTGCCATATGACTTATCCTTTGAGTTGACGTTGTTAACCCAGAAGCTGATGGTCTGTGCCTTACCAGAAAGCATTGGAGTGATGAGCCAGTTGCTTGAAGCTGTGAGCTTTTTGTCTGCTCCTGTCTGGTAAATGGCTACGAGTGACTTGTTACCAGAGTGTGGATCGAGGCCTTGACCAGTCTTGAATATGTCTGAAGGTTGCCAGTTCATGAATGCGAACTGCTCACCTTGGTGTCTGTATTCAGCTCCCTTGGCAAGCGGAGCAGCAGTACCATGATCTTCATCAACGGTAGTCCAGTTGCCGAAAGTAGTACTCCAAGCCTCGTAACTCTCAAAGTCGTCGGTCTTTTGTTCGATGGTTGACTCTGGAGCATCCCATGTAAGCTTCACCTTATTGTCGTCAACCTTGACGTTCTTGAGGTTCTTTGGTGCTGCAACATCAGCTGCTGTACAGTTGATAACAGCCTCAGACTCATTGTTATCTGGGTCGAGATCGTCCTCATAAGTAACCGAAGCCTTCACGTTAAGAGCGTCAGACTTGTCGAGAGTAGTGGTTCTGTAGTCCACTTTATACTCCTTCTTCTGTAGCAGATTGAGCCCATCAAGGTTCTCTTCCTTGATTGTTTTACCGTTAACGGTGAGCTCCAGCTTGGCATTCTCCAGTTTATCAAGACCGATATTGGTCACTTTAACCTTGATTTCTGCCATCTGTCCCTTCTTAACATTGTTTGTTGCAGACACTTCAACGGTTGCATCTTTCTGCAATGGGTCAACGATGTTGATGTTATCCATGTACACTGGCACCTTATTAATGCTGTCTGCAATACCTATGATACGCAGGAATACGAAGTCTTCGTTGGTCAATTCAGAAGGAACATCAACGATAAAGCTCTTCCATTCACCATTGGTTGTAGTGACATTAGCCTTTTCACTGGTCCAAACAGGGTCTGTTACCTCACCATTCTTCTTGGTAAAGCGCAGTTCAACCTTCTGTTGTGCATCCTTATCTGCACGATAGTAGAACACCAACTTCGGTGCATCGGCTCCGTGTAGACTGATCTTTCCAGTTACAAGTGCTGATGTTCCAGGCTTTGATGGGTTGAAGATGAGTGCTCCGTTGTCATCATCACAGGATACATCCTTGGTCAATGACCATGAAGTACTGCTGCTTGAGCGTTCCAAACCAATGAATTGTCCTTCGAGAGAACCGTTCTTGAAGCTATTATGGAATGGCAATGTGTAAGGTTTACCAACGATGATTCCGCCAGCAACCCACTTGCTTTCACCTGCAGCGTTTGATGCTTTGATAGCCCAGTGCTTATAGTTCTGTTCACCTTCATTGGTGTTCAGACCCGTAACCGTGTACTCCGTCTGACCCTTTATCTTAGCAAGTTCGTCGCCAAGGTCGCCTTCGTCGGTCACATTATTAATCTGATAGGTCACCTCATCAGGGAGGATCACACCCTTATGGGCACCTGTTGGAACGTCCCACTTGAGGTTAGCAGATGTCACAAGGTCGGTTGTTGCGATCTTACCCATCACTGGAATGTCCTGTCCAACATATACTGTTACAGTTGCTTTCTCACCAAAGTCAGCATCATTGTAAGCCACAATGTCGTACGTATTCACACCTTGAGCAGCTGAATCATCAACAACTTCCAGAGCACTACCAGGTGTTGGGTTAGCAATCTCCTTAACAAGACGCTCGTTACTACGGATAACAATCTTCGTAATGTTGGTCAAATCAGTCTTGTTGACAGCCTTTGTAGGTGCATTGAACTTCAATGTAGCCTTCAAAGCAGCGGTAGGATCAGCCGTAGCGGTGAGGTTCTGAACCATCTGAGGTGCTCTTTCGTCAGCTGCAGCCTCAATCTCTAATGAGTCAAGGAAGATAGAGAACATGTTAGGATCTGATATACCGTGGAAGCCAACATAGTATTTTCCGTCGGTAGTAGCCTTTATCTTACCCGTGAATGTTCTGTAATTGCTGCTGTTGAGTACTGTTGGAGGAAGAATTTCTCCTGTCATTGCCTCGGCAGTATTGTCCGTTCCCCACTTTGCTTCCAGGCGTTCTGGATAAGTAGAGCCGCCAATAGCCATTGCTTTGAACGACACATTGTAAGTCTTACCAGGCTTCATGTGGATTGGAGGAGTAATCAACCAGTCGTCACCATGGTTCTTTGAGTGGTATTTACACTTGAAGACGCCACCCTTTGAGTTGCTCCAGTACCATGTGCTATTGTCATGATTAGCATCGATAATGGTGTAAAGTTTAGAGCTCTCCTGTGTTGTGAAGTCATCGAAGAACGGTGCTTCCAATGCGTTACCATATATCTTTCCGTCGGTAGTAGCCAATGCACTCTTCTTCGTTGAGTTGATAGCCTGTACGGAATAAGAGTAAGATGAGAGCTTACCCTTGGTGATGGTCTCGCTGAACTGGGTTGCTGTCTGACCTGAAGAGACCTTTTCAGACTTGCCACCTACGTTGCGGAAGACGTCATAAGTAAGCTGACCGAGGTATCCATTGTGCATACCTCCTGTTGGAGCCTGCCATGTTACGGTGGCAAGACCAGCATCATTAAGTGTCAGTGTCAGACTGTCTACGATGTCAGGTGTATCGTTTCCTGCGTAGATAGATACTTTCGCGCGTGGTCCTTTGCCTGCTTCATTGTTGAGAATGACGATGAAGTTAACCACACCTTCATCAACTGTTACGTCAGTTGATATCTCCTTGCCAGGCTCGGCAGTACCCTTTGCCACTTCTGAACTGTTGGCATAGACAACGTAATCAACGTTACCTGTCAGTGTACTACCATCGAATTTCTTGGTTGGAACATTGAACTTCACCTTACCAGAGAGTGCTCCTGCGGTGAATTCTGTGCGCAGATTGTCTGCTGCAGCAGGTGCTCCGCTGGCTGTAGGAACGGCTGGGAAGCTCAGTGCCATGAGTGTAAGCGGTGTTGGATAACTACCAACAGGTGTCACATGAGCCGTCTTGAGGTCGACAGTATAGAGCTGGAACTTACCGTCTTTATCTGTAGATGCCCAGTAGAACTCATTGGTACGGGTATCGAACTCACCACTCTGATGATAGTAACGACCATCATCATCGGCGACTTTCACACCTGTTGAGCCTTTCAAAGTCTCAGCACCTGTCTTGCGATCAATCTGATAAAGGTCGCCTTCCTTGCTGATACCGTATGCGAAACCATCATCGGCAATACCCAGCGCTACGTAAGAATGCTGGGCAGTAGCAATGGTTGTACGGGTCAGATTGGTGTAATCAATCACACCCCACTCGAAGTGATCGAGGTCAGAAGTATAGAATTCGCCGAATACTTCACCCGTCTTTGGATCGTTAGCGGTCTCAAGAGCGAGGAGTGCAAAGTCGCTTACATACGCTGGTTCCTCCGTTATCTGCCAGTTCGTAATGTTGAAAGCGAAGTGCTTAAGAAGGATGATACCGAGTGAAGACATGCTGGTATCAAGGAACATACCGTGGAGTTCGTTGCCGACGAGTCCACTACCACCGTTGAAGAAAGCCTGTGAGTAGTCTGCCAACTGCGTAAAGTTGATAGGCTCTACAGGATGGAAGGAGAACATACCACCGAGGTCTTTCGATACAATGTTAGCCCACATGACAGCCTCAGGGTTAACCGTTACCAGGTTCTTCGGCATCTTTTGGCGGATGTTCACCATTGGAGTGAAGAACGGCGATGGGCTTTCCTTGGGCAGTGTCTTTCCTAATAATGTAGGGAAAGCCTTGAGTTGGTCTACTTTCTGTTGTTCTGTTTCCTGTCCAGATTGTGACTTTGCAATGAGGAATGGCTTCTTTCCCTCTTGCTTCACTTGTGCAGAAACTTGCAATACTGCCATGGCTGCAGCGAAAATTGCAATAAGTTTAGTAAATCTTTTACTCATCTTTGATGGTTTTAATTAATAATAAGGGTTTTTCAAGACTCACAAAAGAGTTTTTCAAGACTCATGATAGAGTTGTTCGCAAATATATTAAAATTCCCCAATGAAAGCAAATGTTATTAAGATTTATTTGAAATTAATTAATGAATTAAACTATTTATTGCACAAAAATGATGATTTATGCAATTTACTTGTACGAGAAGTGAGAAATGGAAAGTTAGGCTTTGAGAGATAAAAAAGCAAAATTGGGAGGTAAAAACAGCCTGACGAGCTCCCCAAAACAGGTTTTACCGACCCTCAGAAGGGAAGGGAGTGCAGATGAAGCGTGGGGTAGGAGCAGGGGCTCCGAGATCCTTCGGAGGCGTGGATGTGTCCGTCGGAGAATGTAGTGTTGGGTGTTGGGAAAATGAAACAACCAATGCCTCAGCTGCAAAAGTTAATGTTTAAATAGGTAATCACAATGGTTAAGCGTTTTAAGAAATATACCTTATAATATGTACCCCGTCTGCTTTAAATACCATCAAAACCTATAACACCCACACAAACCACTGTATCCTATCTGACATCCCCTCCCCTGGAGGGGCTTGGGGAGGCCACTCTCTTAGGTACTTGGGCCGCTTCTCTTTGGTGTGTGCTTTTTGTTCTTTGTCAATTTCTTTCCCTTCTGCTTTTCAATCTACGCCCTTTTGCCTTCTAAAAGACGCCCTTTTACATTGCAAAAGGGCATCTTTTGATGTGTAAAAGGGCATGTTTTGCAATGCAAAAGGGCACCTTTTACAAGCCACTCTGTAACCTATTGATATCTTGATGGTTACAAAGTAGATTTTTTCTGATTTCCTTTGATTTCGCATTTTATCAGCTCCTAAATTTGTAAAGATAATTCACAGTTCGCAAGATGAGGCTGAATGCAGTATTATGATATAAAGACCTTGCGTATAATGGAAGCTGATTTCTGTTTGCATATGTATGGAATTCATAGAGCCTTGTGGGCGACAGAACATCTGAACACCCTGAATACTTTTGCTAATACATGGCATTGATGCCTGCGATATGTGTCGATCGCAAGCTATTTATGAGTTCTCCCTGTAGCTAAAAAGGCATCTGTTGTACATGTAAACTTCATCTTATAGGCGTAACTTAGTAATTACTTCTCTCTCCAGTCATAGGGGGATTGGTGCTGAATCCACCTCTCTTTTTTCCCCATTCACCTTGTTTGTTAAGGAAATAAAACGTATATTTGCGGAAAAACTAACTTTGACAATATGTGGAAAAGGCAATGGAAAGGGCTGAAAGAACATATACAAGGTAGGGAACTATCTATTGTAATGGTGATACACTTTGGTTCGATGCTGCTCTGCGGACTAATTTTTGTGCTTTTGCCAGACGATGTACACCTGCGTTGGGGACTGACTTACGGACTGATATGGGCTGCACTATTGTCGCCTATCGCCCTGATGATTGCCGCACGGAAGAGTAGACGGAAACTAGTTATACGTCTTTACAGTGCGTTGATAGGGATAGCACTGTGGCTATTGGCTGTTCTCCTACAATTTATGGGGGGTGATATTTTTCTCCCTGCCACCTGTTTTTGTAAGGATGGCGATTACCTTGTAAGGCGAGTGTTCGACTTCTTCGACAATAATATGATAGGGATTTACAAGGTGTGGGGACCCATAGAGAGGCGAGTTTCTATCTACAGTTATCATATTCCCGACTCTATTAAGGTGTACGAGTCGCTGAATGCCATTGTCCTCTACTGTCCTTCTTACATAGTGGAAGACCCCTTTCCCAGTGATACGATAGGTCCTGTCCGTGTTATCGAACGGCTCTATGACAGTCCGATGAATCCTAAACAGATGAAAGAGGTGGAACAACTTGCCCACAAACTCAATCTTGAACTTGGCTACACGTTGAAAGATTACAAATTAGAAAACAAACGACAATGAATTGTCATGTACTTAAATAGCGTGCCTACCTTGAAGTGTCACTCCTCACACAGACCCTTCTCGGCAGTAGTTTCAGAAGTGGTAAGGCGGATACGGACGAATCAATAAGCTTCTGAAGCTCGACCTAAAGAAGAATAGAAAGCGTAGTGAGCTGTTTACATGCTTTATGTTTTCACTCTTCTGTCATTCTATTTTTGTCTTTCTGTCCTTCTGTCTTCAGTCCTTTGTCATTGTGTTTCCTGTCTTCTGTCATTGTGTTTTTGTCTTTCTGTCCTTCTGTCTTTAGTCCTTTGTCATTGTGTTTCCTGTCTTCTGTCATTCTATTTTTGTCTTTCTGTCCTTCTGTCTTTAGTCCTTTGTCATTGTGTTTTTGTCTTTCTGTCCTTCTGTCTTCAGTTCTCTGTCATTGTGTTCTCTGTCTTCTGTCATTGTGTTTTTGTCTTTATGTCATTCTGTCTTCAGTCCTTTGTCCTTCTGTATTAACCATTGAAAAAGCAACGTAAAGGGTTGTTTATATCGTCAAAAAAATGTATTTTTGTACGAAAATTATTGAAGAAAGCAAAGACAATGAATGAATATATACACAAGGTGAAGTACTACGAGTGCGACAGAATGGGTATCACACATCACTCTAATTACATCCGAATCATGGAAGAAGCACGTGTTGACATGCTCGACAGACTGGGCTATGGGTTCGAGAAGATGGAGGCAGAAGGCGTGGTGTCACCAGTGATGGAGGTGAAATGCCAATACCGTAAACCCACAACCTTCCAGGATGAGATACGTGTGGAGATACATTTAAAGGCAGTGTCAGTCTTTAAGTTCACCTATGGTTACATCGGCAGAAAAGGTGATGACATTGTCTTTACAGGTGAGTCAACCCACTGCCTGACGGAGAATGGCCGTCCCTTGAAGCTACGTGAGCGTTATCCGCAACTGTTTGTGACGGATTAAACTATTGCTTATAGACCGACACCTGATAACTAAAAACAAATCATTTAAGTAACGAACAATAAACCATGGATTTAAGATCTTTATTACTATCTGTCTCCTTGTGTGCAGCGACATACGGTGTGGGACAGGCTCAACGTTTACAAACCAACTCGTCTGATACCTCTGTTAGCACCGTCGTACGGATGGATATTCAGCAGAATAAGGTGAACTATGCGCCGGGTGAGACGGTTCGCTTCACACTTGAAGGGGCTCTCCCTGATGGTGCGCACGTGCGTTATCGATACGGAAACGCCATCATCGGAGACGAGACACTCAGCCGTCCGCAGTGGACATGGACCCCACCAAAGGATGATTATCGGGGCTATCTCGTTGAATTATATACGAAAAAAGAGTCGGGCGAACCCACCGTCCTCGCCACAACAGCCGTGGATGTGTCGAGTGATTGGGGACGATTCCCACGTTATGGGTTCGTGTCAGACTATGACAAAAGCAAGACAAAGGACGTGATTGAGCGGGAAATGGCATTCCTTAATCGCTGTCATGTGAACGGAATCCAGTTCTATGACTGGCAGTACAAGCAACATTCGCCCCTAGGAATAGACAAGAAAGGAAGACTCTTCACGACGTATAAGGACATTGCCAACCGACAGATCGTGACACAGGTGCTGCAGGATTACATTGCTACACAGCATACCTACGGCATGAAAGCAATGTATTATGACCTCTGTTTCGGTACTTTTCGGGATGCAGCAAAGGACGGAGTGAGCGACAGATGGTACATCTTCAAGGACAAAGAGCACCGTGTGAAGGACGGATATAACCTGCCGAAGGATTGGAAAAGCGACATTCTGATCGTCAATCCAGGGAACAAAAGCTGGCAATCTTACTTTGCCGACCATAGCAATGACGTCTATCAGCATCTTGATTTTGATGGTTTCCACATTGATCAGTTGGGGAAACGGGGTGATGTTTATGATTATTACGGTGAGCCGGTGGACCTTCCTGCAGGCTATGCCACCTTCATTGAAGCCATGAAAGCAAAGAACCCTGACCGCCGACTGGTGATGAATTCCGTGTCAAGCTTCGGTGCAAAGGAGATTGCCGAGGCTGAAAAGACCGACTTTCTGTATAATGAACTGTGGGAAGAGCAGGATAAATTCAGTGATATTCACAATGTTATCAAAGCAAATAGTGACTTCAGTAAGGGCAAGAAGAACACCGTTCTGGCAGCATATATGAACTATCGGAAGGGCTTTCCGTTCTTTAACACACCGGGAGTGCTGCTAACGGATGCGGTGATATTCGCCCTTGGGGGCGCACATATAGAGCTGAGTGGTGATCATATGCTCTACAGTGAGTACTTCCCCGACCATAAAACGCAGATGGACAGTGGCTTGCGCAAGGCTATTGTGGGCTATTACGACTTCATGACAGCCTATCAGAACCTGCTTCGTGACGGTGGAAAGGAGACAAACGTGGATGTTTCGGCTGCTGATCCGGCAGTAAGTATCAACGCATGGCCCCCTCGTCAGGGTGCAGTTGCTGCCTATGGAAAGACATTCGATGGTAAGGAAGTCATCCAACTGCTGAACTTCCGACAGGCAAACAGCATGTCATGGCGTGATCTTGACGGTACAATGCCTGAACCACAACAGCTTCAGAACCTCACATTGCGCATCAAAACATCCGGAATGATGAGCAAAGTGTGGACCGCTTCACCTGATGTCAACGGTGGATCACCCCGGTCTCTCGACTTCCATCAGGCTGATGGTTACCTCACCGTCACCCTTCCGTCCCTCAAATACTGGACAATGCTGGTGTTGGAGAGGTAGGATTACAGGCTCACTTCCGTCCCCCTTTAGAGGTTCACCCCGTTCCTTTAAGAGGCTCATCCTGTCCCTTCCCCAAAAGGAAAGGGGGCGTAATCACTAGGAATCCCTAATGTTTTGGAGTGTGAAATCAACTCTTCGAATTTGAATTCGAGGGTTGATTTTTCGTTCTTTCATATCCTTATCTCTTCATTCCTGCACACTATCACTCTTCATTTGTTCTTTTATCATTTTCAATTTTGCTGTCATTTCTGTCACTCCTCATCCCTCTCTAACCCTTTAACCGCCAACAAGTTGCCTGAAATGTTAAATGTGACAGCAAATAAAAAACAAAAAAACATAGGGGTTTAGCGTTGTTTTTTGAGGCAGATGAGAAGTATCTATGATTATAAAACTTGCTTTCTTTTTCATTGTTTGAGAAAGAATCGATAACTTTGTAGTTAGGTTTTACACATAGAGGTGCTCAGTTTCAATATTTATTTGTGTGGAGTTACTGCAAAAGAATAGGAGAAGAACCGATTAACAAAGGGCTTCTATGCGTGTGTTTATAAAATAATATACGAACAAAAATAGATATAAGATGAAGGAAATAGATTACAAAACGATGAAGTTTAATCCGTTCAATCTGTTGGGAAAGGAATGGATGTTGGCATCAGCAGGGAATGAAAAGGATGGTTGTAACACGATGACTGTCAGCTGGGGACACCTCGGTTGTATGTGGGGACATAATGATCCAACGGCTGTTATATACCTTCGTCCGTCACGTTACACAAAGACTTTTGTGGATAAAGAGGATTATTTCACGCTCTGTGTCATGGATAAAAGCTTCAAAAAGCAGATGGCTTACCTCGGAACAGTATCTGGAAGGGATGAAAATAAGATAGAGAAAGCAGGGTTGACAACGGTATTTGCCGACGGAACAGTCTACTTCAAAGAGGCGAAAATGGTGCTGATTTGTAAGAAGATGTATGCTGCCGAACTGCAGGAAAGTGGCTTTGTCTATCCCGAAACACTCGATGAAAGTTATCCAAACCGTGACCTCCACACCATGTATGTTGGTAAGATTGAGAAGGTCTTGGTGCGTGATGACGAGTACGTTGAGTAATATTTCTACAGACGACTATAAACAAACGATGATTATTTTGTGAACAATAGGTATATCTTTCATCTGCTTTTAGGATACAACAAAGCCTGAAAAGACAGAAGAAAGATATACCTTTTTTATTTTAAAGTATTTGCTTTACGTAATAATATAACAATAAAAGAATATGGAAAATGCCGTTAATCTACAACTTGGTGTTACGACTATTGGGGATTTGTTGGTGCATAAAAAGATATCACAGAGCCATAATGGGAGTTCGTTAGAGGATGTTGAACTAAGAATACCAGACTATCAACGCCCTTATAAGTGGACAGCACGTAATTCAATTCAGCTTCTTGATGACATTATCGAGGCTCGGAATAATAACAAAGAGGTGTACCGTGTCGGTACACTTATCCTGCATAGAGAAAAGAATAACGATGGTAAGACAATCTATAACATTGTTGATGGACAGCAAAGAACCATCACTTTCTCCCTCTTACTTTATGCTCTACATGAACTTGATACAAAGGAAGAAGGCTTTAAAATAGACCTTTTAGAGCAGAAAGTCTTTGATAATGCTTTCAGTAGACATAACATTCCCAACAATTTGAATGCGTTTAAACGGAGAGTTTATAAGGAGAATAGAGAAGAAAACATTGACTTCATTAGAGATATGAAGCGTTTACGGGACTACATAGAGAAGCAATGTGAACTGATTGTTGTCATAACTGATAATCTATCAGAGGCTTTCCAATTCTTTGATTCACAGAATGCGAGGGGAAAAGCGTTGTATCCTCACGACTTATTAAAGGCGTATCATCTGCGTGAGATGGCAAATATTGATGATCTGAAAACCGAACAAATCGTTAAGGAATGGGAGAAAATTCCGCAAAAATATTTAGCTGAATTCTTCGGTGATTACCTGTATCGAATAAAAGAATGGGTCAATGGTAATTGGGCATATACGCTGAATGAGCATAACATCTACAAGTTTAAAGGCATTACGAAGTCGGACCGTACTCCTTATTCACAGTTCTATAAGAGTGCATTCTCTTATGCAGAGCTTGTCAATTCATCAGCAATGCCTTTTGTTTCTGGTACAAGAGAGGTCAATGCTTTCCAACTAAACACACCTATAATAGCCGGGAAACCATTCTTCGATTATACTAAACATTATTATAATCTCCTTGCAGACATACGAGATAACAGTCAATATGAAGGTTTTTATATTAAAGGTGACACGATAGTCAAGACCTTAGATAAGTATTATTCAAGAGGAACTGGAAACCAAATAGCGCGCTTGTTATTTGATACAGCTTTGCTTTTATATGTTGATCGGTTCTGTCCTGCTACGTATCCAACAAAGGTTGATACAGAATTATTCCAGCAATTTGTTCTTTATGCATTTATTTGGGCATACTCACTTCGTGCACAATACTATCATTTAGGGTGGCTTTCAGCACAGAACTACATACTTGGTAGAGGCGGTAAAGGCAATGTAAACTCCTTAAACATGTATAAACTCATCGCAGATTCGGATACTCCTGTTTCCTTATTAAGTTTGTTGGCAGATAAATTAAGACCCTTACCAGATGGTAATCTCAGTAAGAATGTCGTGAAAGGGATTGCAGAAGGAACTGTTGATCATATAGAAGGAGGGATTTATACTAACTATTTTCATTTCTTTAAAGCAAATACTTTTTATTCAAAATAACCTTATGAGCAATACATTACCACTTGAAGAGTGTTCTATCAATCAGATTTATTTAGATAGTTCAGACGTAAAAACCTACATGATTCCCATCTATCAGCGTAATTATGCATGGGAAGAAGATGAGATAAGAGCGCTGATTAAGGATATCCATGATTCTTTTAGGAAAGATCCAAAGGCACCTTATTATATAGGAACCTTGGTGACTTATAAGCGGGGAGATACAGAATATGAGGTAATTGATGGTCAGCAACGTCTGACAACCATCTATATCATCTTGAAAGTATTGGGCGTTAATAACCTGAAAAACAAACTTACCTATAGTGCCAGACAAGTATCTGCATCAACAATAGCGAACTTAGACAACTATCCTAACTTGGGAGAGAATGTTGATAATGGTATTAAGAATGGCTATAAGTATGCTGAAAACGCTTATATTGAGTTTGTTGAGGATTCCGAGCAGGATGCTTTTAGACAGTATTTCCTCAATAATGTACATTTGATACGTTATGAAGTTCCTAAAGATGTAGACTTGAATCATTACTTTGAAGTGATGAATTCTCGTGGCGAACAGTTAGAAAAGCATGAGATTGTTAAGTCTCTTCTCAGTAACTGTTTGAAAAATAAGACAGAAAGAGCAACGTTTAGTCGTGTATGGGAAGCCTGCAGTGAGATGGATATGTACATACAACAGTGCTTCTCTGATAAGTCGGTGTTTGGTAATTCTATGGATTCTTTCAATATAAAGGACTTTGAAGGTATCCCAAAACAAGAAGGTTCAGAGGGTAAAAAGTCAATTTCGGAAATTATAAAAGGCTCAATAGGTGAGGCTGAAGACGATACTTATATAGAAAGAAATGATAAGTTTCAGCCAATAATTGACTTCCCTAACTTCTTGCTGATAGTCTTAAAACTTACGAGAATGGGCTATGATGGATTTGATCCAACAGATTTCACACTTGATGATAAAGAGTTACTTAATGAGTTTACAGAGGCTATTAAAGATGTAGAAGGCAAGACTGAGTTTGCCAAATTGTTCTCTTTTAACTTGTTAAAGGCTAAATACTTCCTTGATAACTACGTTGTTCACCATACTCTTAGTGCTACAGAAACGGTAGGAGATAACCCTTGGAAGCTGCAATACTATTACAAAGAGTCAGCAGATAAGCAGTATCCTAAGAACTTATCAGCTGATGATAATGATGTACAGAAAGAGCTTGTTCATCTGCTATCTATGTTTGAAGTGTCATTTACTCCTAAGCAACGTAAGAACTATCTCTTCTATTGTATGTTGTTCCTCTTTGAGAATTGCGAAGTAAAAGACTATTTAGCGTTCCTCCAATATCTTGCAGATAAATATTTCGTTGATGTCTACATGAATCCTGATAACCTTACTGAAAGGAATCAACCTAAGCCAAATGCGTTTGATTATGCTGTGTTGAGAGATGGCGAATTGAACGTATATGACTTTGATGGAGCTGGTTATAGAGAACGGTTTGAGAAGATTTATCAACAAGGTAGGGCTGATATACCTTTGTTTGTGTTCAACTTTACTGATTATTTGATATGGAGGAAATATGCAGATGAGATTCGTGGAGAAAAGACAAGGAAAGATTCTTTGAGTCGTAAGGAGTTCTTTAATGCATTGGGATGTAGTGATTTCGAACTCAATCCTTTCAATAATTTCTATTTTTCACGTACTCGTAAGTCTTTAGAGCACTTCTATCCGCAAGCGAAAGTTGGAGATGATAAGCCTCTTACGGCGTATGATATCAACTGCTTTGGCAACTTTGCTATGATAGGAGCTGATGCAAACAGCTCTGGTTCGTGCTGGGATCCAAAGGCAAAGCTCGATCATTATAGTGACAGTAGGGCTAATCAGATAAGTGTTGCATCGTTGAAGTTTAAGATAATGATGCAGCTGTGCAAAGATAATTACAACAAAATGCTTAGCAAAGAATTAGAAAGACCTGATGGGATGCAGTGGAATAAAGAAGATATGCAGACCCATCAAGAGAAAATGCTTGATATAATCTTTGCAGGAATAGAATAAGGCACCTCGTTATTTACCAATACAGAAGTGCTGGAAGATGTTGCCGAGAACCTCATGGGTGGTGATTTGACCACCCGTAATGTCGGCAAGTTGGTCGAGACAGATGCGGAGATCTTCACTGATAAGGTCACCACTGAGTTGCATGTTCATCCCATCAATGACACGAAGGATGGACTCGTCGGCACGGGTGAGGGCTTCATAATGGCGGGCAGAAGTGATGATCACACTGTTTTCGTTGATCTCTGGGATGTCAGCTGCCTCATAAATAGCCGTCTCCAAAGCATCAATGTTCTGCTTCAGTTTGGCTGATATATATATATAAGGTGTAACCTCGCCTGATGGTTGAGGCTTTTCTGTCTTGTTATCCATCTTATTGAATATCGCAATCAGCTTCTTTCCCTCCGTGAGATGTTGCATCTCTGCCAGCTCTTCAGCCGTTGGTTGCTGGTCAACGACCCACAGAACGATGGCTGCTTCATCCATTTTCTGATAAGCGCGCTCGATGCCTAACTGTTCAACCTGGTCAGTTGTGCGTCGTATTCCGGCTGTGTCAATGAAGCGGAAGGTGATACCATGGATCTCAGTTGTGTCTTCAATGACGTCACGAGTGGTACCGTGGATATCGGAGACGATGGCTTTCTCTTCATGAAGAAGGCAGTTGAGCAGGGTTGATTTCCCCACATTTGTCTTGCCAACGATAGCTACTGGTACTCCTTTCTTCAATGCATTGCCCGTTTCGAACGACTTTCTGAGCCCTGCTATACGCTCATGAATGGTCTCAGCAAGCGCTTTCAGTTCCGAACGGTCGGCAAACTCCAGCTCTTCATGGTCTGAAAAGTCGAGCTCAAGTTCGAGTAATGAGGTTATTTTCAGCAGTTGTTCGCGCAATAAGGACAACTCTGAGCTGAAATGTCCTTTGAGTTGACTCATCGCTACTTGGTGTGATGCACGGTTAGAAGCGCTGATGAGGTCGGCAACAGCCTCTGCCTGACTGAGGTCCATCTTCCCATTCAGATAGGCACGTTGCGTATATTCGCCTGGAAGAGCCTGTCGGCAACCAGCGTCGATGAGTGCTTTCACAACCTGATTGAGGATATATGCCGAGCCATGACATGCTATCTCCGTACTGTTTTCGCCCGTATAGCTATGTGGAGAGAGGAACACACTCACCAGGACATCGTCTATAGTATTGCCCGTTTTGTCATATATCTCCCCGTAATGCAGCGTGTTACCCTTGGCACTGGTCAGTTTTCTCCCGCTTCTACTATGGAAGATCCTGTCCGTAATCTCTATTGCCTGTTGACCACTTACCCGCACAATGCCTATTGCTCCACCCGGTTGTGTAGCAAGTGCACAGATACAATTGGTTTGAAAAAGGGCATCATTTGAATTCATATGAATATCTTATATCTTAATATCCAGTAAAAGAGGGACATTACATGATCCTTCAATCTCTTGTAATGGATGGCAATCAACAACTTTATTTATTTCTTTTTTATCTGTGAGGAATAGGTCTATTCTATAGCCTTCTTTGTTCTTTTTATATTTATCTCCGAATGGAAAATATGTAAAACCTTCACTTTGTTTGTGTGGATATAGGTAACGGTAGACATCAACTACTTCCTCTTCTTTCATCAACTCCTCAATTTCTTCATGCTCTTGTTGGCTAAAACAAGCCATATTCTTCTTAGATTTATTATCAAAAGCATCTATGTCTTGTTGAACAATATTGAAATCACCACATAATATACATGGTTTTTTCTGTCGTAATTGGTGGATGAGACTCTTGAAAGATTTGTACCAACTGTGTCGATAGGCTCTTGTCGTGATGTCTTTTCCTGCATAAGGAACATAGACGCATACTATATATTGATGCTTTAGTTCAGCAATAATAATGTTCCCCTTCTGATTATTACCATCAGAGAGATCATATTGAACAGATGTTATTAGCTCATGTCTTGAGATAATGGCTGTTCCTAAATGCCCAAAATCATCGGCTTCATTCCAAAATTGTTGGTATCCGTCAATGATAAAGTTTGCATCTTTGTCCCTTATTTTAGTCTCTTGCAAACACACTATGTCTGGTTTCCAATCCTGTAACATCATCTGAAAGGATGGAAACGCAGACCTAAACCCGAATGTGTTCCATGAGATAATCCTCATTCGGAGCGTTTATATTCTGTCAAGCACCGTCTTAACGAGCCCGTCAATCGTGTTTTTATATCCTGCATTTGCCTTCTTTGCCAGTCGGTTTGCAATGACCATGCAGCATGTTACAGCCCGATGTCCCATGAGCGTAGCCAGTCCGGCAAGTGCAGAAGACTCCATTTCGAAGTTCGTTATCTGTAGTCCATTGTAGGAGAACTTCTCTATTTTCTCGTTCAGATGTGGGTCTTGCAATGGCAACCGAAGCTCCCTTCCCTGTGGACCGAAGAATCCTCCGCAGGCTATGGTGACACCTCTCACCATGTCGTCCTGTGCAATCTGCTCAGTAAGTTGCTCATCAGCGCAAGCCACGTATGGGTTTCCGAGTTGTGAATCCCACTTCACTTGCTTCTTGAATTCTGCTTCAAAGTCAAGGTCGGAAGCCTTGTCACGTCCGGCATAGAAGTTCAACAGTCCGTCGAAACCAATGCTTTTTATTGATGCAATGTATGTTCCTGTCGGCGTATAAGGCTGCAACCCGCCACAAGTACCGATGCGTACGAGGGTGAGCTGCCGCAGTTGGTCCTTCTCAGTGCGTGTTTCGAAGTCGATATTTGCCAACGCATCCAACTCATTGAGTACGATATCGATGTTGTCACAGCCAATGCCCGTGCTCACAACCGTGACGCGTTTGCGGTGATAGGTTCCTGTAATTGTTCGGAACTCACGGCTTTCCACTTCACATTCTATGTCCTCAAAGTGGGAAGCTACGAGTGCTACGCGCCCCGGATCGCCCACGAGAATCACCTTGTCTGCAAGGTCTTTGGGTTTCAGATGCAGATGAAAGATACTTCCGTCCTCATTGATAATCAGTTCTGACGGTGCAAAATACTTCTTCTCCATAGGTCTTGAGATATTTGGGTAAATGTGTTCTTATATAATGTTTAGGAGACAAAGATAAGAAGAAATATGCAGATGACCAAATGAAGAAGAAAGAATGATTGTAAGATAAATTCACTATTGATTTTCAAACGGTGCTCTTTTGCCTTCTAAAAGGTGCCCTTTTACATTGCAAAAGGGCATCTTTTGATGTTCAAAAGGGCATCTTTTACAACGCAAAAGGGCGTCTTTTACAAGCCTGTTTGTAACCTCTTGATATACTATGGGTTACAAAGGCAGTTTTACATGGTTATTGTTTGCTTTCCGGTCTGCGCCTCTTCCGTTTCTGTAAAGTTATTTCGTTATGCCTGATTATCTGTGATCAGGTTCCTTCACAGGGCTCTTCCCCTCTATGCTTCTTCTGCTTCTGTATCAAAGCGAGTCTGAAGCGGAAAGGGCAGTGGGCGAGAGTCGGTTGGCAGTTAGTGCTTGGTTATTTGTCTAAATACGTAATAACATATTTTCTTATACCATAATACACATCGTTCTCCATCAACTCAATAGGGCGTCCTTTATCATCAAATTTATAAGAATCGGTATTCGTTTTCCCCAATTTATTATCATAAAAGACGTGCCTTTTGGCGACAAGATGAGCAGAACGGATGCCCGTTTGCGTTGTCCATATACCTTCATTACGGTTGAAAATGGAAGGATACACCCGGAAGATGTTTAAGTCTGGGAAGGTTCTGTTGGGCACATTGGTATATTCGAAACGAACGAATGTATTTCCATATGTTATCTTTCCTTTCCCGCTAACGCTGGCTTTGACGAGGTCATTGTTCTTCCACTCAAAGGTATTCTTTAAGTTTATTTCATGAATATAGGATGAAGTCAGGTGCCCGTCAGCATCATATATAAGACTATCCTTTGTGTGTGGCGCCGTTACAGGCTCATCTGTCAGAGGGTCTTTATAAGGAGCTTCGTTGATAAACTTCGTTGCTCTGCCTTGTTTATCTAAGTACATAGCACCTCTATGGTCCTCAAGAACGATCCTACCGGTGATGTATCCCTTCGTTGTATACGAGTAGATGGAGTCTGTATAGGTCACGTTAGCCACTCGAGGAGGGCCATATGTGTTGTGGAACAGGTCGTCACAAAAAGTTAGAAGGCGCTTCTGATTGTCATAAGTGAAGACATATTCCCCTTGCTTATAGCCCGATGGATAGACGTAAACCTCAATCTTTGAGATGTAATCGTAGCCTTTTTTCGCAAGAGTATCAGAAGAATTATCCACCTGATCATCGCTTGAACAGGAGAAAAATGCGAAAGAAATCGCTAAGAGTAGAAAGAAATGTTTCATTAAAACCTAATTTTTTATGTATTGAGGTGCAAAGGTAAAAAAGATGAAAGAAAATACATGACGATGAAAGTTATAGTCTGTAATTAAAAACAAACACATCGAAAGTTATATATATAAATCCTAAAATCAGGGTAAAAAGCGGTAGTCGATGCCTAAAAAGTGTAAATTGTGAAGAAGGAAAGGACTTGCTGAAAGCTCTAATCATACACATATTAGCAGCTTACGAAGCATGGAGAAAGTAGGACTGAAAGGTGCTTTTGAGGAAGAAAAGTATGGGGAAGAGATTAGAACAAGGGAGAAATTGCATGAAGAAGATACCTTTTTAATACAGATTCTGCCCTATATTGGTGAATATTCTGTACGTAATAAACACAAAAACGGCGCAGTGCAGAGTTGCACTACGCCGTTTTTTCTGTTCTAAAAGAGACACTTTACTTTCGCCAAAAGCGTGATGTTATGTCTTCAAACGTACCGTCTGTGCATCGCCGAAGCATCCGTTGATTGGTCCGAGGAGAGTTAAGTGCACCGAGATGCTTGAGGTATGGACCTATTTTTATGTAGTCGAAACGCTCCTGATGGATATGAGGTGATACGGCAGTACGCCCTGTGTACCATCCAATCTTCAGTCTGGGATGCTGCTTTCGGATATGTTCTGCTAACTCATCAATCCTCTCCGGGGCTATATCACCTCCCATAAAGCCCACGCAAGTGATGGGATTTCCTGCTTCAGAGATGAGCTTGTCGAGTGTCTCTGTGGTCAGATCGTTGCCTTCATCCTTCCAAAGAAAACTACTATGGCAGCCCGGACAACGACAAGGACAGCCCGAAATGTTGATGGCAAGCGTCACTTCGTCAGGGAATTCCTGAAAGACTATGTCTGTGTTGATATAGTGTAGCATCTTAATTGATGGCGGGTGACGTTGTTCGGGAGCCTTGTTTCTTCCTCTCTTGTCACCCGCTTGCTAATCATTATGCCTCCTGTTTGCACTCTTTCGTCTGTTTCTCAGCTGCGGAAGGAGCAGTAGTCTTTATCGTATACTTGTTCTGTCCGGCATAGAAACGGCGGTGTGCCTCATCCTGACGTGGTGCTGAGAAGTTGCTAACACGCTTCATGTAGCCAATGACACGTGTGAGATAATCCACGTTTGTAGAGTGACAATGAGGACATTCGTGCAGATAACGCTTGTCGATATGTCCACAGTCGTTACATACAGTGTTAGGAATATTGAACGTAAAGTAGTTACATCCCTCTTGTGCTGCCGTACGTAGGAGCTGTCGATACTGTGCTTCTGAGAGGTGTTCCTCAAGGTTCATGTGCAGTGCAGAGCCTCCTGTGAGGTGCTCGATATAGGGTGCACCATGCAATTTGAACTTGTCGAGAATGGTCAGAGAGTTATCTTCTACACGATAGAAGTAGCTGTTGTAACAGTCACGTGGTACGAAATAGCCGTCCTCACGGTCCCATTTTGCGTGCTTCACACCGACGTTTTCGGCAGGAATCATCTCACAATTAAACATTGCTTCCTTGGTGCGGAAGGCCTTGTTGTGCTTCTCTATCAGTCCGAGAACACCCTGAACGAACTTCTTGTAATCCTCGTTTGGTGTGATATCGAGCCCCATGAACTCTGCAGACTCAACCAGTCCGTTGATTCCAATGGTGAGATATTGACGGTCAATGTTGATGTATCCCGCATCAAAGAGTGGCAACATGTGGTTGCGCAGCAGCTCTTTGAGGTTCTCATTGTATGCCATCTGCACCTTATGACACAGTACGATGACGTGCTCAAGGTATTCCTTATAGTCTAAATCATGGTTAACAGCGTACTGGATACAGCGGTTGAGGTTGATGGTCAGCACACTCTTTGAACCAGTTGACACACCTCCGGCACCTAAAGTATAGGAGAATCCGTTGTCTTGTATCTCATTACGGAGTCGGCAACATGAACTCAGAGAGTCGGCATTGTCGCTCATGTAGGTGAAGAAACTGTGTCCTTCAGCATACATCTTAGCTGCATAATCGCCCCATTCCTTGTCCTTGCACTCTCCGTTCTCAGCCAACAACGCCATCGTTTCGACTGGGAAGGTGAGGACAGTCTTGAGTCTTTCCTGGTTAAACCACTTCATAAAACGTTTCTGAAGCCATGAGAGACTCTCCCAGTCTGGCTGTGATCCATCAGGGAAATAGAAGTTTCCGAAGAGTGATTCGAAGTAAGGACGGTCGTAATAAGAGATGTTCCAGAACACAGCCTGGTAGTTACGGGCACCTGTTGGTTGGTTAAGTGAATAGACAATCTGCTCGAAATCGTCCGTGATAACCTTATCTATTGTACGCTTTCTGAGGCTGAGGTCGACCACTTCATCAGCTCGTTTCCAGTAGTCTTTACCGTATTCTTTCTGTATGAAGTAGTTCATGTACATCAGGAACTCTGGTGTTGCACAGGCTCCGGCAAGCATGGATGATACCATGAAGACCATGTTGATAAACCCACCACAGAAGCTCTTGAGGTTGGTTGGGGCTGTAGAGTTGCCGCCAATGGATGTTGTTCCACCGATGAGCCATGGGTACATGGTGATGGAAGCACAGTAGTTGGCGAGGTTCGTCTCGTCATTCTTATATATAAAATGGTGGGTGAGGAGGTTGATATATTCGTCAGCCAGCTCCTTACCATACATCTTTTTGATACGGTCTACCAGCATTCGGCGATTCAAACGGATGAAACCTTGCTTTGGAAGTTCGCCGATAAGCGTTGCAATGTTCTTGTTTTCAACGTTAGCATTGGCGTCAAACTTAGAACCAGTGGCAGCATTCTGCGCTACACAATAGTCTGTGAGGAATTTTATTTTCTCAACTGTTTCTCGGTCTTCTGTGTGCTGTTGGCGATATACAATGAAGCTCTTTGCCACCTTATAGTAGCCCTCTTTCATCAAAGCTTCCTCTACTTGATTCTGTATATCCTCAACTTTAATGTCGTTATGAATGTTAAGGTCAGATAAAATCTTCGATACCATACCGAGGTCGGTAGGCTCATTGACACTCTCGAATGCTTTTAAGATAGCATTCATAATCTTGTCGAGGGAGAACTTTTCCTTCGAACCGTCACGCTTAGTGATTGTAAAGTTTTTGATTTCCATTGCTATATTTTGTATGTCTTTATTGTTGTTTTAAATTAAATAGCTCATAGCTCATAGTCTTGATGGTCTTCTGATGCCCTGATTTCAATGCTCAAACCACAAGGTTAGTCACGTTTTAGCTTGTGTGAAGTTATCCGTTTTGGGAAACTTTTTTCTGTTTTTAATCTTCAAAGTTGTCCGTTTTGGAAAACTTTAGTGGTGCAAAGATAGATAAAAGGATTCACTTCTCCAAAGATAATCTGGTTAAAAAAGAACTAAATTTTCTGCTGTTTTTCATAGTATATTATTATAATCTCCTATCTCATTGTCATTTATAAATGTCTGGCTTTAGTGCTACTTTATTCCCTGGTTTCATCCCCATTTATTTCCGTTTTGTCTATGACAACCTTTGCCTTTGTCTTCTTTCCCGTTTATTTTCCCATAGCATTACATCCTTGTCCATCATAGAAGGAACCGCCAGTTCCTTATGTCTGAATCCAAATGTGCTTAACAGTCTTCTTCAGTTCAGGGCAGAATAACTTTTTTGTGCAGCTCCTCTCTTCCGTACGTCTATATATATAATAAGGTGTAATGGGATAAAAAGAAAAGTAACGTTACCTCTTTAAAGAAAGTTTTCCAGTTATGTATATGGCTGTTTTTGATAGATTAGAAAGTTAAGTATTTGCTAGAAACTAGAAGGGTGATCGTCTATTCTTGAATATGTATACAATAAAAAAAGCCCCGTATGGTAGGACGAGGCAACCTAATGTTTTCACATCGGAATAATCCTTATTGTGAATTGCTTTAAATTAGTCTTTTGCAAAGATATATATTCCTATAATAATAAGCAAGTTTTTTAAATGATATTTTGAATTTGTTACTTCTTTTTTGTATCTTTACGCAAAATTTTAAATAATCAATTCAACATGAAGAAGATTCTGGGATTAGACTTAGGGACTACAAGCATTGGTTGGGCCTTAGTATATGAGAGTGAGAATACAGATGAAAAATCATCTATAGTTAGACTTGGTGTGAGGGTTAATCCTTTAAGTGTAGATGAAAAAGGCAACTTTGAAAAAGGCAAAGCTATTACAACTAATGCTGATAGGCAGCAAACCCATGGTGCTAGGATAAACCTCCAGCGCTATAAATTACGTAGAGAGAATCTTAAAGATTGTCTACAGAAACAAGGTTGGATAGGAACAGAGGCATTGTATGAAGAGGGGAAAACTTCTACTTTTGAAACCTATATGTTGCGTGCAAAAGCTGCAGAAGAAGAGATATCATTACATGAACTCTGTCGAGTCCTGTTTATGCTGAATAAGAAACGTGGCTATAAGAGTAATCGAAAGGCAAATAATAAAGAAGATGGAAAGCTTTTTGATGGAATGACTGTCGCCAAAAAACTCTATGAAGAGCACTTAACTCCTGCAGAATATTCACTCAAATTACTTAGTAGTGGGAAGAAGTTTAAGCAAGAGTACTATCGTTCCGATCTAAAAGAAGAGTTCGATAGAATATGGAATGAGCAGCAGAAGTACTATCCTGAGATACTTACGGATGATTTTAAACAGCAGTTGCAAGGAAAATCAAAGGGAAATACAAGTAAGATTTTCCTTGGTAAATATGGTATTTACTCTGCAGATTTAAAAGGTCTAGATAGGAAGTTACAACCTTTGAAATGGAGGGTTGAAGCGTTGAAACAGCAGGTCAAAAAAGAGGTTTTATCTTTTGTTATTAGTGATTTGAATGGGCAAATAGCCAGTACAAGTGGACTGCTTGGTGCTATTAGTGACAGAAGTAAAGAACTCTACTTTAATAAACAGACAGTTGGTCAATACCTATGGACTTCTTTAAAAGAAAGTCCACATGTAAGTATTAAGAATAAACCTTTCTATCGTCAAGACTATTTAGATGAATTTGAAAAGATCTGGGAGACGCAAGCAACCTATCATAAGGAACTAACTCCTGAATTGAAGCAAGAAATCAGAGATATAATCATCTTTTATCAGCGACCATTGAAGAGTAAGAAGGGGTTGATTTCAGTGTGTGAGCTTGAACAACGTAAGGTAAAAGTAACTATAGATGGGAAAGAAAAAGAAATATCTATCGGTCCGAAGGTTGCCCCTAAGTCTTCTCCAATGTTTCAAGAGTTTAGAATTTGGCAGAACCTAAATAATATACTACTTATAGACAAAGGAAATAATAGTAATTGTCCTCTGTACGAAGAAGAGAGAAATTTATTATATGAGGAACTAAGTGTTAAGGAGAAACTTAGTAAAGCTGAGGCTCTAAAAGTATTGAACAAGAATAGTAAACAATGGGATCTGAATTATAAAGAAATAGAAGGTAATCGTACCCAGGCTGTCCTCTATAACTGTTATAATCGAATTATTGAGATGACGGGACATGAAGAATGTAATTTCAAAAAACTAAAAGCCTCTGATATTCGCTATTATGTTAAGACGATATTCAAGAATTTAGGTTTCAGTACAGATATACTAGACTTTGACTCATCGCTACAAGGGCATGAGTTGGAGAGACAACCTTCGTATCAGCTTTGGCATCTGTTGTATTCTTATGAAAGTGATAACTCTCGAACAGGTAATGATGCTTTATTAAGGAAGTTGGAGACAGCATTTGGCTTTCCTAAAGAATATGCAGCAGTGCTTTCAGATGTGGTCTTTGAGGACAGTTATGGGAATCTTAGTGTGAAGGCAATGCGTAATATCTTACCACATTTGCAAGCAGGATTAGATTATAGTCAAGCATGTGAAAAGGCAGGATATAAACATTCACGTCGCTCACTTACGAAGAACGAACTGGTTCAAAAAGAATATAAGGAGAAGTTAGAATTATTACCCAAGAGTAGTTTACATAATCCTGTTGTTGAGAAGATACTCAATCAAATGATTAATGTGATCAATGCAGTTATTGATGAATATGGAAAGCCTGATGAGATAAGAATAGAATTAGCTCGTGAACTGAAGATTGGAGCTGCAGAGCGAGAGAATATGACACGAAGTATTAATCAAGGTAATGCAGAGAATAAACGTATTCGTGAAATACTCGAGAAGGAATTTGCACTTTCGTATATCAGTAGGAATGACATCATAAAATATAAGTTATATGAAGAACTTAAATCGAATGGCTTTAAGACTTTATACTCTGACACGTATATATCAAAAGATAAACTCTTCTCAAAAGATTTTGATATTGAGCATATTATTCCGAAAGCTCGTTTGTTTGATGATTCACTTTCCAATAAGACAATCGAAGCACGTGATGTAAATATTGCAAAGAGTAATAAGACTGCTTTTGATTTTATTTCTGAAAAGTATGGCCAGCAAGGGATTGAGGCTTATAAGAAGAAACTCGATATTCTTTTGCAGGATGATTCCATTAGTAAGGCTAAGTACAATAAATTATTAATGAAGGAAGCGGATATTCCATCGGGATTCATTGAGCGTGACCTTCGAGATACTCAGTATATAGCGAAGAAAGCGTATGAAATATTGAGTGACTTAGTTAGGACTATTACACCAACAACAGGAGCTGTGACTAGTCGTTTGCGTGAAGACTGGCAGTTAGTTGATGTCATGAAAGAGCTTAACTTTGAGAAGTATCAAAAGTTAGGTTTAGCAGAAGTGATAGAAGATAGGGATGGTAGGAAGATAAAGCGTATAAAGGATTGGACCAAGCGTAATGATCATCGTCATCATGCGATGGATGCATTAACAATTGCTTTTACGAAACCAAGTTATATTCAATATCTGAACAACCTTAATGCACGAAGTGATAAGAATAGTAGTATTTATGGCATAGAAAATAAAGAACTACATCGTGAAGATAACAAGCTTCGCTTTAATGCTCCTTTGCCTATTAATGAATTTAGGGCAGAAGCTAGAAGACACCTTAAATCTATCTTAGTCTCTGTTAAGGCAAAGAATAAAGTGATGACACAGAATGTAAACGTGATAAAGACAAAACATGGAGTAATTAAAAAGGTGCAACTTACGCCACGTGGAGAATTGCATAATGCTACATTTTATGGAACAAAGAAACGTCCAATAATAAAGATGGTCAAAGTTGGGGCTGCATTAGATGAAGTAACAATTAAGAAAGTAAGTAGTTCCTTTATTCGTGAGGCGTTGCTGGATAGACTCCATGAGTATAATGGTGATGCAAAGAAGGCTTTTACGGGAAGAAATTCAATAGATAAGAACCCTATTTATATAGATGAAGAGCACAAAAAGACTGTTCCAGCATTGGTTAAAACGATAGAGTGGGAGATGTATCACCCTACTCGAAAGCTGATATCACCAGATCTTAAAATTGACAAAGTTATAGATAAAGGTATACGAGAAATCTTAAAAACACGGTTGGCAAAATTTAATGGTGATGCCCAGAAGGCCTTTAGTAATTTAGATGAGAATCCTATTTATAAGGATGAAGCAAAGAAGATAACCTTGAAGCGAGTCAGCCTAGAAGGAGTTTCAAGTGTAATTCCGCTACACACACTTAAGGATAGGGGAGGAAAGCCAGTTGTAGGGAAGGATGGGAAGCCGGTATTGGGTGATTATGTTCAAACAAGTAACAATCATCATATTGCTTTTTACATGGATGAGAATGGTAACCTGCAAGATAATGTAGTATCCTTCTTTGAAGCTGCGGAGCGTAAATCACAAGGAGTACCCATTATTGATAAGAGCTATAATCACGATAAAGGTTGGCATTTCCTATTTACAATGAAGCAAAACGAATACTTTGTTTTCCCAAATGAAGTTACAGGGTTTAACCCTTCCGAAGTGGATTTAACGGATGAAGCTAATTATAGTATTATCAGCCCGAATCTATACAGGGTCCAGAAGATGTCAAAGGCCTCGGGTAGAGACTATTGGTTCAGGCATCATTTAGAAGCTATGTTGAATGATGATCCAAAGCTAAGAAACTCTATGTTTAAGCGAATAAAATCTTTGAAAGCTTTGGAAGGAATAGTCAAAGTGCGTATCAATTGTGTTGGGAAAATAGTTGCAGTAGGGGAATATGACTAATATGGATAGCTTATGATAAAGAAGACATTATGTTTTAGCAATCCTGCCTATTTGAGTTTAAAGAATTCACAATTGGTAATTCGTTTGCCTGAAGTGGAATGTTGTGATAACCTATCTGATAGTTTCAAGCAGCAAAGTGAGCGTACAATTCCAATAGAAGATATTGGAATTGTACTTCTTGATAATAAGAGAATAACGATTACGTCGTCTGTATTAGAAGCTCTGATTGAAAATAATTCGGCTCTAATTACCTGTGATAGTAAGAATATGCCCATTGGACTCTTGTTACCTCTATGTAGTAATACCACGCAGAATGAGCGTTTTCGTACGCAGATAGAGGCTTCTTTGCCACTGAAAAAACAGTTATGGCAACAAACAATAAAGCAGAAAATAAGTAATCAGGCAAAGATTTTAAGTATATATACTAATGCTGATGTGGGTTGTATGTATGCTTGGGTAGATAAAGTCAGGAGTGGTGATCCTGATAATCTTGAGGCTCGAGCAGCTGCTTACTATTGGAAGAATATCTTTTCTGATATTCCAAACTTTGTAAGAGGACGAGATGGTGAGCCTCCTAATAACTTGCTTAATTATGGATATGCCATATTACGGGCTATCGTAGCACGTTCTTTAGTGGCAAGTGGTTTACTTCCTACATTGGGACTTCATCATCACAATAAATACAATGCTTATTGTCTTGCTGATGATATAATGGAACCTTATCGTCCTTATGTTGATGGACTAGTGTCAGATATAATGTTATCAACCAATGATTATAGTGAACTTACAAAGGACATCAAGATGAAGCTCTTGACAATTCCAGTACTTGACACAATGATTGGAGGTAGAAAAAGTCCATTAATGATAGCTACGCAACAGACGACGGCTTCTCTTTATAAGTGCTTTAATGGTGAGCAAAGAAGAATATTGTATCCTGATTTATAATCCCCTTCAGTGGAAACTTATAGATTTAGTCAATATAGGAGTATGTGGTTAATGGTATTTTTTGACTTACCCACAGATACAAAGAAGGAGAGAAAGGCTGCTGCACTCTTTCGTCAGAACTTGCTAAAAGACGGATTTACAATGTTCCAGTTCTCTATTTACATACGCCATTGTGGTAGTAAAGAAAACATGGAAGTGCATATTAAGAGGGTGTCAACCATTATTCCTGTGTATGGGAAAGTTGGAATAATGAGTATAACTGATAAACAGTTTGAACAAATTAAACTTTTTTATGGCAAGAAACCGCATAAGCCAAATGCTCCTGGAGTCCAATTAGAGCTGTTTTAGAAATAAATAAAGTTCCACTTCTAACGGTGGAACTTTATTTTTACTTGCATTTTTTCTTTTCTCAAAGAAGGTGTTACAGTGTTGATAACCACCTTCTTACGCTACTTGAGTTGTGTCTGATAATGCAAAGATACTAATTTTAAAGCAAATCACAACACGACAACGGAATCATTATCTTGTTGAGAGGTTGTGTCTGATAATGCAAAGATACTAATTTTAAAGCAAATCACAACCGTCAAAATCTACCTGCATATATCGGGCAAGTTGTGTCTGATAATGCAAAGATACTAATTTTAAAGCAAATCACAACAGTCGTTGATTTGGAAATCGAGGAACTCAAGTTGTGTCTGATAATGCAAAGATACTAATTTTAAAGCAAATCACAACCAATTTGAAAAGATAATCAAAAGCAAGGTTGTTGTGTCTGATAATGCAAAGATACTAATTTTAAAGCAAATCACAACTATTTTATGAAAGATGAAAATTATATCCTGTTGTGTCTGATAATGCAAAGATACTAATTTTAAAGCAAATCACAACTGCTGCCGACTTGCAGCCTGTCAATGGTAAGTTGTGTCTGATAATGCAAAGATACTAATTTTAAAGCAAATCACAACTACCACGCTGCATAAACATTATGCGGTTTTGTTGTGTCTGATAATGCAAAGATACTAATTTTAAAGCAAATCACAACTTCTCTTCTTTTAGGATATCTTAAGCAGTGGTTGTGTCTGATAATGCAAAGATACTAATTTTAAAGCAAATCACAACCGTCAAAAACAAAATTACAAAACCAACCACGTTGTGTCTGATAATGCAAAGATACTAATTTTAAAGCAAATCACAACTAACGGTTGATTAACTTGTCGGCAACTTCTGTTGTGTCTGATAATGCAAAGATACTAATTTTAAAGCAAATCACAACCAGCCGGGCGACATAACCAAGTATGGCAGCGTTGTGTCTGATAATGCAAAGATACTAATTTTAAAGCAAATCACAACGGAGCAGTAGCAGCGTTAGAAGAAGCGGCGGTTGTGTCTGATAATGCAAAGATACTAATTTTAAAGCAAATCACAACAGGGCAGTTCCTGTACGTCGGAGCGTATAAGTTGTGTCTGATAATGCAAAGATACTAATTTTAAAGCAAATCACAACACGCAGTCACTCGTCCAGCTTCACAGAATGGTTGTGTCTAATAATGCAAAGATACTAATTTTAAAGCGAATCACAACGGTCTTTTTAATATTAGTTAACTTTAAAAAGAAGTTTAGATTTTGAAGTTTAATATTAATTATATACCTTTGCATCAGATCATAATAATATGGTTTAGGGACAGGGTCGAAAGATCGTGTACCACCAAGGGGCGCTCTAAGCGTCCCACTTTTTTATGTTTTTCTTATCCCCCTTTTCTTCTTTTACGTAGTGGTAGATTTGTTCTACTATATATAATTATTGTTATTGCTACTACAAGAGTACGTGATTTCAAGCAAATCACAACAAAGACTCGTTCGGTGGTATTCACACCGATGTTGTTGTTGCTACCACAAAGATATGATTCCTGGGGCAGATAAATAATGCTCAACCCCCTAATATAGTTTTGTTTTAATTTGCTGTCACATTTAACACTTTGTGTAATGGGCTTATTTTTAGTGGATTGTGTGCTTAAAAATGGTGAAGGGAGTGACAGCAAATTTGATTTTCGTCTCTTATGTTCATTTTATTTTTTCATTTTTGGCATGCTATTTTCCGCATGTAATTAACATTTTTATGGTAAAAAAAATGTGTTGATAGTTGTTTGCTAAAAGATAAAATACTATATTTGCGGCATAAATTTCTATTTACCGAGTTCGAAAGTTACTATTTGAGCAGTTAAATACTGCCAATCTATTACTAATATCTAAACAATGTTGACGATGAGTCCATTAGACTATGTAAAGACTTTTAATGAGTTTCTGTGGAACAGTTTTCTCATGTATGCGCTTTTAGGAGTTGGTATTTTCTATACTGTCTACCTTGGTTTCCCACAAATTCGCCATTTGAATTTGGCGTTCAAGTATGCCTTTGGTCCCGTTTTTAAGAAGCGGAAGCCAGGCGAAAAGAAGGTTAACTCTTTCCAAGCATTAGCTACTGCCGTAGCAGCTCAGGTCGGTACGGGTAATATTGGTGGTGTCGCTACTGCCGTTGCCACTGGTGGTTTGGGTGCTATTTTCTGGATGTGGGTATCAGCTTTGTTGGGTATGAGTACTATCTTCTCCGAGGCTGTGCTTGCCCAGAAGTACAAGAAAGAGTTTCATGGTGAGACGGTTGGCGGTTCAGCTTACTATCTTTACTATGGTCTTGGCAGTAAGTGGCTGGCAGTTTTCTTCTCTGTTGCCATTGTCATAGCCCTTGGTTTCGTGGGTAATATGGTGCAAGCTAACTCTATTTCTATTGCTTTGACGAATGCTTTCCACATCCCATCTTATATAATAGGTATTATTCTTGCAGCTGTTGTGGCAGTGGTTGTCATTGGTGGACAGCGTCGAATCACTGCTATTGCAGAGCTTTTAGTACCTTTCATGGCTGTTGTTTACATTGTCGGTTCACTGATTATCATCTATATGTTTGCTGATCAGTTGCCTTCAGTCATCCGTACCATCTTCCACGATGCCTTCTCTCTCCAGTCAGCAGCCGGTGGTGCAGCTGGTACAGTGATGAAGTATGCCATTCGTTATGGTGTTGCACGTGGTTTGTTCTCTAATGAGGCAGGTATGGGTTCCACCCCACATGCGCATGCTTTGGCTGATGTTAAGGATCCTTCAGAGCAGGGGTTCGTTGCCATGGCAGGTGTATTTGTTGACACAGTACTCATCTGTACCTCAACAGCTTTCGTCATCATGCTTACCGGTGCTTATCATAATACAGCATTGAAGTCGGTTGCTATTACGCAGCAAGGCTTCGAGATAGCTTTTGGTGAAGGTGGTATCATCTTCCTTGCCATCAGTCTTATCTTCTTTGCTTTCACCACGATTATCGGCTGGTATATGTTTGCTGAGATGAACATCAAGTTCATGTTTGGTAAGAAAGGAATCCTTGCTTATCGTGCATTGGTAGTAGGATTCGTTTTCTTGGGCTGTCTTTTCGCAGCTGATTTGGTATGGGAGTTAGCCGACACCTTCAATGGTTTGATGGTAATTCCTAACCTTATAGGTATCATCTTCCTTGCTCCACAGGTGAAGAAGATATACACCAACTTCTTAGCAAACCGTAAAAAGAAAAGTTCTTAAGGTTTTTAGCCATTATTTTTGTTATTCCTTGTTCATTGCAAAGCTTATAGCGATGAGTCTGAACAATGGACTTATTTAGGGGGGAATAATCCATGGTGAGTTGCAATAATGTTGCAACTCACCGCTTTTTTGTTGTAATTTCTTATGCTTTACAAGATTATTCCTTGTTCTCTTTATTGTCATTTACTAATCATTGCACACTCATGTGCAATCTACTGTTTAATTCGCAACAAAGTGAAGGATAATCTTTAGGTTATTTGTTTATAATCATCAAAAAAAAGCGATGACCTTCACAGGCGATCGCTTTATCTTTTGATAGGCATTAGTCTTCTAAGGTAAAAAGATTGTTTTCAGGATAACGATACAAAGATATGGTATTTTTTCGTTACACACAAACTTTATTTCATCTTTTTTTCGTTGTTTTTTTTGTGTGCGGACACATTGTAACTCTTTGACTATCTGTCGTGTATGAGATAAAAATTTATTGATATTTTGCGCCTATTTTCCTCACTTTAGCTTCTGCTTTCTAGCTCTTTTGTACCTTACGAAGGTGTAGATGGAGTAATGGGGTGGGGCTTCCTGGTATTTATTCTTTGGTGTTTTGCCTTTCACGTTTATAGTCTTATCTAATCCTGTTTAGTATCTATACCTATTTATATTTATAATCTTTGCAATCCCAGTTCGGTATCTTTGCCTTTCGTGTTTATAGTCTTTGCAATCCTTGTTCGGTGTCTTTGCCTTTCACGTTTATAGTCTTATCTAATCCTGTTTAGTATCTATACCTATTTATATTTATAATCTTTGCAATCCCAGTTCGGTATCTTTGCCTTTCGTGTTTATAGTCTTTGCAATCCTTGTTCGGTGTCTTTGCCTTTCATGTTTATAGCCTTTGCTATCCTTGTGCAGCACATTGTCTGTCACGATTCCAGCTCTTTGTAGGATTGACGCATGAAGTAATAGCATGTAGGAGTGATGAAGATAGCGAGTAAAGCCATGGCGCCAGTGAGGAAGAACGAACCCCATAGCAGGTCAACGTTATCAAGTATAGCGATGAGAGTGATGTATACGAGGTTGAAACCATTGGCAAACATGATTTCCAGAAAAGCCATTACAGTCCAGTGGTGATTGCTCCATTGCCATGTCAACAGACAGCTTACGAGATAGAAACCAGCGATAGGGCTGGCGTAGAGGAGCATCTCTCCGTCCACCAGCGCATGCAGATCAGCGTTTAAGAAAGCAATGATAGCCTGATTGATAATAACCAACAGAGCAACCATCACAAGGTTTATGCGTATGAAACCCTTGAATGGTTGCCCCCATTTAAATGTTCTTTTGCCCATTGGCATACAACTGTGTAAGCCCTTAACGCCAGTTTACTTGTGTTATTCTGTTGCCCTTGATAGTAGCAGAAATAACATAATTGCGTTTCGACTTACCACCTTGACGGTCGATATCCAGCGTTGCAGGAACCTTTACCTTCAGCTCTTCGTCGTTGTCACCTTCCTTTGTTACTTCAGCAGGTGAGCCCAGATGCCAGTTAATGGTCTTCACATCAGCCTGGTAAAGCTTGTCTTTCATATACTTCTGAATATCTTTTGCCGTTGCACCACCTGCTCCGAGGAAGTTCAGTTGTGATGCTACAGCCCCTGCAATCTTATCACTGCTCTTGCTGTTCATACCCTGCAACAACTGACGCAGCACGCTAACCGCCTTTGATTTGTCACCTTCTGTTGCCGTATGTACAAGCAAAACCTTCAGTTTCTCGTCTGCTTCCTTGCTATGTGCACCATCTGGATGTTGCGCTTTATAGCCTAAGAAAGCGTCTTCGCTGCCCTTTGCCACTGCTGCAGCCCAGTCAATCTCGTCAATCTTAGCAAGTAATTCCTTGCGATGAGGCGTATTAGGATGCTTGGAGAGATATTCCTGATAAGCCTCCTTAGAGTTACTTGTCATCATGCTTGTCCACTCCTGCGTGTCATTCTGTAGCGAATTCAACCGTGCAGAGATACTGTCACGATGCGTTTTCGGTGCATCAGGATTGTTTTCCAGGTAATCCTGCAGCACGGTTGGTTCATTACTACCAATCGCCTGTGCGTAGGCATCCTGCTCTACGTTGGTTCTGTTCTTGTTAACTCCCTGATTATAGAGGAACAACAGTATGCCTGCCGTGATGATAGCGATGAGCAGTGAGATGGCAAGCGAGCTGTGACTGCGCTTCTGTTGCTTCTGTTTCTCGTCGTCGTCATGGTTCTTTACGACTCTTTCAGCAGCTGCTATGACCTCCTCATCGGCGTTATCGTCCATGATGAAGTCGGCATCCACCGTCTCTTCCTCGTCTTCATTCTCCTTCTGGGGAGCCTCTTCGTTGTCCGTTGGTTCGGTCATTACGACCTCCATTGGTATCTGTTCTTCTGTTGAATCAGCAGGTTCTACGGGTTTCTGCATGGGTTCTTCCTGTGAAGCTGACCCCATGTCATGGTGCCCTGTCTCCGTATGGTGGCAGTTCGGACACATCCCTTCCTCCTTGAGATAGAGCTCTCCACAGTTGGAACATTTGATGAGATGTCCGGCAATCTCTACGCCACAGCTTGGGCATACAGGTGCCTTATCGCTCACTTGATGGCCACATTCAGGACATTTAATTATCATTTTCTTTAGAGTATCTTATTCGTTAGTGTGATGGTTAAAAAAGTCTGATGATGCCAGACGGCCTGACTTATCGCCGTCGTCGGTATCTTAGTTCGCGCATACTGTGCTTTCCCATGAGTCGGCTCTTGTCCACATAGCCGTTCACACCGTTGATTCTGCCTTTTCCGGTGTACTGCCATGCAAAGATGTCTCTGCCGTCCTGCAGCACGGGTTCACGTGTTGTGTACTGCGCAATGAATAGTTTATATCCGTCCAATGCCCCACTGAGGTATCGGTCATAGAAGTTCGTGTAAGTGTAAACGAGCGGTCGTACACCGTATTCCTGCGTCATGAGCACGAGGAATTTCTGCAGACTGTCTCGTAAGTCCTCCCTGCTTAGTCCGCCTGTTGTCTCTATGTCGACCATAGGAATGAGGTCTTGATCCTGCGGACGGCACTGCATGCGGAAGTTCCTAAGCTGTTCTGCCTGTGGCTGAGCAGGCCGATAGAAGTGGTATGAACCCACGTTCATGCCGTATCGTTGTGCTGCCTCGATGTTATCAAGGTAACGTTGGTCAATTCTTGAGCCTCCTTCTGAAGCTTTCAGATATACGTAATTAAGCTTATGGTTGCTGTTTTGAGCCACAGTCTCCCACCATACATCACCCTGATAATGACTCATATCCAGTCCGTGGATATGGCTGCAGGTGTCTTCACATTGTATGTTGTATTGTGCCTTTGCGTTGTTGAATGTGAGCAGACAAGTTATGATAATTAATATATATTTAATCTTCATACATGCAAAGTTACTGATTTCTATTGAAATAGAAGTAGTAAAGGTGGGTATATTTGGTTTTTTTAAGCCACTGGCAGCCTCTTCTTCATGAATAGGGTGGGTCGGTAGCGACGGGAATATGTGCTTTTTTGCCTCTGTTTCCGCATGGAAGAGAGTAGGAAAGACTGATTAAATGAGACTGAATGGTCATTTGTTATGCGCGATGAAATAGCCTTACAAATATCGGATGAGTAATGATTGCAAAATGAAGGATAATCGTGAAAAACCGCCTTTGTAACCTTCAAGTTATCAATAGGTTACAAAGGGGTTTGTAAAAGGTGCCCTTTTGCGTTGCAAAACATGCCCTTTTACACGTCAAAACATGCCCTTTTGCAATGTAAAAGGGCATCTTTTAGAAGGCAAAAGGGCGTAGATTGAAAAGCTAAAGGAAAAGAAATTGACAAATAAAGCCTCCCCAAGCCCCTCCAAAGGAGGGGATGTGAGAGGAAACGGAGGGATATGGGTGGCTCGCTAAGTCCTCGAGTTACGGCCTCCCCAAGCCCCTCCAGGGGGAGGGGATGTGCCTGACGGGATACGGGATGATGTGTGTTGGGGATGTAAAAGGGTGGAGAAAACGGAGTTATAGGGTATTTATCCATTTGTAAAGGGCAAAAGTTTAGAATCCAAACTACTGGCTTATCACATTTAAGTGGTCTGTTTGTCAACTTGTAAGTACGTCAATTGAGTGTATAACCCGTCTGTTTGTTAACTTGTAAACACGTCAACTGAGCGTATAATTCGTCTGTTTGTCAACTTGTAAACACGTCAACCAAGCGTATAGCTCGTCTGTTTGTTAACTTGCAAGTAGGCTAACCAAGTGTATGACTCGTCTGTTTATCAACCTGTAAACGCATCAGTTAAGACTTCAAATTTGAACACATAGAAAGATAAAAAGGTAACTCGAAAAGAAAAATGGTAAACGAGCAAAGTGGTAAAAAGCTGCTTTGAGGGGTAAAAAAATAAAAGAGTAAAAAGGCAAAACGGTGTGCCCAATTACTCTTTATAGTATGTAACCAAGTTGGTTATGTCGTGTGAACAAGCTGGTTCTATTATGAAAACACACGCAAAGTGTCACGTAAACATGCCTGTACCCCATATGATGATGGCGTAACGAATGGCTTTTCCGATGGTCATACTGAGGATGGTGATGACGATATTGGCACGTGTCAAACCCAGAACGACGGTGATAGCACTACCGATGATGGGCAGAAAAGCAAAGAATCCCATCCATGAACCACGGCCCGCCATGAACCGTTGGGCACGATCGAGTGACTTCTGACTCACGTGGAAGTAACGTTGTAACCACTCCAACTTGCCCATTCTGCCTAAACCATAGTTGACTAAGCCACCCAAGACGTTACCCGTTGTGCCATAGATGAGCAAGAGAACAGGGTCGAGTCCGCTTGCTATCAGACCGACCAATACCACCTCACTGCTGAAAGGGAGTACACTTCCGGCAAGCAAAGCCGAGAGAAACATACCCCAATAGCCGTAGTCTAAAAGGATGTGTGTAAGAAAATCCATAAGTTATAGAGCGTTATGAGGATGGCAGAGACTGATAGAATCTTGAACATCCAGTTTGTTATCCTTCCGTGTGTCAGTGCAAAGAAATGGGCTATGAGAGGTGCCGCGGCAACAATCAGTACGCCGATAAGGGCATCATAATGCTGTGGTTGCAGGAAAAGAAAGGCTGTCGCAATAAGGAAGATATTGATGAAAACCTGATAAAAGAGTCGGGTTCGGATACTGTCACTTCGCTTCTGGTCGAGGAAATGGATGATACCTATCAGTCCACAAAGCAACACATAAACCAAAAGTATTATCCTGTTAGGTGTCAGTATGGTTAGGTCGAATGGCTTACCGAACACTGCCAGCTCGCAGAAATGGTCTATGAAGGTCATCAGGTTGCCCCTCATGGCAAGGTAGGCGGTGTAGAACCAATAGGGAAGAATGATGCCTAAGAGAGATGCAACGAAGTTCCGAAGACTCATTGAGAGCAGGTTTACACGCATGATAAGCCACAGGAAGGGGAGGAAGAAAAGCACTTGTACCCATTCAATGCTTGCCGCTCCGATGCAAAGGAAGGCATAAAACGTGTGTCCGGGAGACTGGATGTCCTGGTAAGAACGGAAGGCGAGGGTGTAAAACCCAACGAATCCGAGCATGACAAACGCCATCTGGTGGGACGGAAACAGGAAGACGGGCATGGTAGCCATCACTGCAAAGGCACAAGAAACCATCCTACTATAGATACGGATGAGGGCATTGGCATTGTTCAACTCCACCATCAGGTAGGTTGAAAGGAGCGCAGTGCCGCCTGATAGGACGACGTTTCGTGTGTGTAATGCTGCTATTAACCAAACAATAAAAGCCGTTGACACTACTATGGGTAGTGTCCAACGGCTTTCGGATATCCTGTTTTGTATTCTTTTCTTTTGCATAATCGTAAGCGGGATCTGGCTGCTCACGGTGTCATCTGTCCTCTACAGACCCTCAGCAGTGTGCCCATCCCATAGTCAGAGAGCGCTCTCTATAGGTCCTGACCGATGTCTCTTCTGAAGTATTTATCCTTAAAATCAATCTTCTGTGCGGCATCAAAGCTCTTGCTCAGTGCCTCTTCTTTGTTGCTTCCATAGGAAGATACGGCGATGACACGCCCTCCTGCAGTGACGATGTTGCCGTCTTTGAGAGCTGTACCACTATGGAAGACAACGGAATCTGTCACGTTTTCAATGCCAGTGATGGGGTAACCCTTGGCGTATTTCTCTGGGTAACCACCGCTGACGAGCATCACACAGACGGCAGAACGACTGTCGAATTCCACCTTCCGGTCGTTGAGGTTGCCTTCAGCAACCCCTTCGAAGAGGTCGACAAGGTCGCTCTTCAGGCGGAGCATGACGCTTTCTGTCTCTGGATCGCCCATGCGACAGTTGTATTCGATGACCATTGGTTCGCCTTCTACGTTGATAAGACCGAAGAAAATGAAGCCTTTGTAATCGATGTTCTCGGCTTTCAATCCCTCAACAGTAGGGCGGATGATGCGGTCTTCCACCTTCTTCATCCACTCTTTCGTGGCAAAAGGAACGGGAGTAACGCTGCCCATGCCACCCGTGTTGAGCCCTGTGTCATGCTCACCGATGCGCTTATAGTCCTTAGCCTCAGGCAGAATCTGATAGTGAGAACCATCCGTCAGGACGAAAACAGAACATTCTATGCCAGAAAGGAACTCCTCTATGACGACTTTAGCAGACGCATTGCCAAACATTCCACCCAGCATCTCACGCAATTCGTGCTTTGCCTCTTCCAGAGTTGGTAGGATAAGAACGCCCTTTCCCGCTGCCAGTCCGTCCGCTTTCAGTACGTATGGCGCTTTCAAAGTCTCTAAAAAGCGCATTCCTTCTTCGATGGTTGTACCGTCAAAGGTCTCATAAGCAGCTGTAGGAATGCCATGACGCTTCATGAAAGCCTTGGCAAAGTCCTTCGAACCTTCCAATACTGCACCTGCTTTCGATGGTCCGATGACAGGGATTGTGGCTGTGCGAGCATCTTCCTTGAAGGCATCATAGATACCATTTACCAATGGATCTTCCGGTCCAACGACCACCATGTCGACCTTTTCCTTGATGGTAAAGTCCTTGAGACGGTCGAAATCGTTTACACCAATGGCTATATTCTCGCCAACTTCAGCCGTTCCAGCGTTTCCTGGAGCGATGAATAGCTTGCTACACTTCGCACTTTGTGCGATCTTCCATGCTAAGGCGTGCTCTCTGCCGCCGCTTCCTAAAAGCAGTATTTTCATAAATCGTCGTCCCAACCCTCTGACATGAAGGTGTACAGGCTTACTGTACGTGGGCTGTTATATTGTTGTTAATATTAAGATGTGTCTTTGTTCGTAATGTCTGGTGGGGTACGGAACACCGCCAGACAGTCTTTGGATGACTATTCAGCCTTCTTTTCTGCAGGTGCAGAGAGTGGCTTGAGATAGTCCTCGAAGTATTGAGTGATACGGTCATGTAGGTGTACACTCTGATGACCACGCATGTTATGCGGTTCACCCGGATAGACAAAGAAGTCGGGTTGTGTACCAGCTGCGATGCAAGCCTTGAGGAATGAGTAGGCATGCTGTGGTACTACGACAGGGTCATTCAGTCCGATGATGATCTGAAGCTTACCCTTCAGGTCCTTAGCCTTTGGCAGAAGAGAGGTCTGCGCATAGCCTTCTGGATTGGTCTGTGGGGTATCCATGTAGCGTTCCCCATACATAACCTCATACCATTTCCAGTCAATTACTGGTCCACCAGCCACTGCTACCTTGAAGATATCAGGATAATTGGTGATAAGAGAGATTGTCATGAAACCGCCAAAGGACCATCCGTGTACGCCAATACGGTTCTGATCAACGTATGGAAGGGACTTAAGATACTTCACACCTTCCATCTGATCCTTCATTTCCTGTTGTCCAAGATGGCGGAAAGTAGCCTGTTCGAAAGCCTTTCCACGGTTATCACTGCCTCTGTTGTCCAATATAAAGAGTAAATAACCTTTCTGTGCCATGTATGTTTCCCATCCTCTTGAGCCCCAATGCCACGTTGCATCTACATTATGAGCATGTGGACCACCATATACATAGATAACTGTTGGGTACTTCTTTGTAGGGTCGAAGTCGACAGGTTTCACCATTCTCCAGTAGAGATCGGTCGTTCCGTCAGCTGCTTTGATGGTTCCATTGCTGTATTCAGGCACCTTGTATCCCTTCCAAGGGTCTGGAGCCGTGAAATAATGATGGCGTTGTGGCTTCGTGTTCAGTGTGATGAACTCGTAAGCATGGGGCACTGTAGGCTCGCTGTAACTGTCAATCAGTGCGTCACCAGCAGCATTGAGGCGTGCAAAGTGGTATCCTTTGCCATTGTCAAGGAGTGTTCTCTTACCAGAATTGACGTCAACCATCCACGTGTTTCGCTGTATTGGGTTGCATTCACTGGATGCATAGACGATGCTTTTTAGATTTTTGTTGAAGCCCAAGACGTCTAATACAACCCATTTTCCGCTTGTTAACTGTTTGATCTGGCGTCCTTCTTTATCGAAAAGATAGATGTGATTATAGCCATCCTTCTGAGTTTGCAGGATGAACTGGTCCTTGTTCCATGGTAAGAACTGGATAGGATGAAGCGGTTCAACGAACTTTTCATCCGTCTCATGGTACAGTTCTTTCAGCTTAGCACCTGTTGTTGCATCGTAAGAAACCAGTCTGCAATCGTTCTGATCACGGTTTACTTCGAACATGTAGATGGTCTTCTCATCTGGGCTCCATGCTATATTCGTGAAGTAACGGTCGGTAGGATCACCTGCTTGGAGGTAGATTGTCTTGCCTGTTGACAGGTCATAGACACCCACAGTGACCTTGTGTGAGGTCTCTCCTACCATAGGATATTTGATAGGATCAGCCTTTGCAGCACGTGATTCACCCTTGGCTGGCTTCCAATCAAGCTCTGGAATGTCAACAAGTGGATAGTCATTTACCATGCTTTGGTCCATGCGATAGAAGGCAAGACGATTGCCTTTCGGACTCCAGAAGAGTCCTCCGTTGATACCAAACTCATCCCTGTGGACGCTTTGTCCATAGACAATATCACGTGAACCATCCTTTGTCAGCTGATGATCTGTGCCATTTGGGTCGGTAACATAGAGCTGATGATCCAGAACATAAGCCGTTGCCGCCGATGATTGGTTCCAATCACGGGCCTGTGTGTTCTGCTTTCGCTCCTGTTTCTTCTCTGTTTTATGAGTCTTGAAGTTGACAAATATATCCTCATGACCGTTCTGTACAAGTGCAATAGGACGATCAGCGTATGGGAATTGAACGTTGTAAAGGTGGCGGATCTTGTCCTCTGATGCCGTCAAACCAGCCCATTTATTGATGTCATCGAGGGTGAATAGTTTTGTTTCTTTGCCATTGGCAGGGTCAATCAGTGAGCAACTGTTAAGCTCCTGGCGCATAGGTTTGCTGCCCCACCACGTCAGATAGCGTGCCTCAGGGCGCATTCTGTAGAAGTTTTTGCCACCAAAGTTCAGGTCTTCGAGCGTAAATTGTTTCTGTGCCATACTATTAGTAGGACTGAAAAGTCCCGTAAGAGCAATGAGCCCTACGAGACTAATAAAAGGTTTAATCTTCATCATGATATATGTTTTTGTTACGGAATCCTCCGCGTTTGTTAGCCTTATCAAAGCGTTTGCCACCAAACTTACGGTCGTCATCACGGCTGAAAGAGCGCCGATTGTCTCGTCCTTCCTTGTTCCATTTGCCATTACGTCTGTCGTCATGTCTATCATCATTGCGGTCGAAGCGTGGCTTTCTGCCACCCCGATCATCACGGAACTTACTTCCAGAGAGTCTGTTTCGCTCTAAACTATGGAATGTAAAGGAACGTATATCAGCCTCTGCATTCTCTTCATTCTCGTCAAGTCGCTTCTTAAAGTCGCGTTCTTTCTTGAACCGATGCTTCTGTGCCATCTCCTTTTTCTCCTCTTCTGTCTTGATGATGCCGCCCTCATGGCGGAATTCTTTCATCTTTCCATCAAAGAGTTGATAGCGTCTGAACTCACATTCCAGCGATCCGTTGTATACAGGAATCTTGATACTGGGCTTCAATCCAATCTGTCTGAAGCATTCTTCACGGTAGGATAGGATCCAAGCTTCGTTTCCCATGAACTCATGTTTGAGTCTTTCACCTATCATTTTATATGTTCCAAGGAGGTTAGGAGTGGATATTCTTTCGCCATAAGGAGGGTTCATGATGATGATACTCTTCTCTTTTGGCTGTGTAAAGTCCTTGAAATCCTGCTGTTCGATGGTCACATAGCGTGAAAAACCAGCTGCTGCGACATTCATTCGGGCTGTGTTGACAGCTTTCATATCCGTATCGTAGCCGTAGATATGGTGTGTAAACTCACGTTCCTGTGAGTCATCATTATATATACTGTCGAACAAATCCTGATCAAAGTCAGGCCATTTCTCGAATGCAAACTCCTTGCGGAATACGCCAGGAGATATGTTTCGTGCTATGAGAGCAGCCTCAATGGGTAGCGTACCAGACCCACACATAGGGTCAATGAAGTCTGTTTCACCTTTCCAGCCCGTCATTAGAATCATTCCTGCAGCCAGAACCTCATTCAAAGGAGCCTCTACGCTTTCCTGACGGTAGCCCCTGCGGTGCAGAGATTCCCCACTTGAGTCGAGTGAAAGGGTAGCATTGTCTTCAGCAACGTGTATGTTCAGGCGAATATCTGGGTTACTAACAGAGATATTTGGGCGTTCTCCGGTGTTCTCACGGAACTGATCAACGATGGCATCCTTCACCTTATATGTTACGAAACGTGAGTTCGTGAATTCTTCCGAGTACACTACTGAGTCCACAGAGAAGGTCTTTCCCTTCAGAATATACTTACTCCAATCAATCTTCTTCACCTCTTCATACATGTCTTCAGCACTGCGTGCCTTGAAGTGTGCGATAGGTTTCAGAACGCGGATAGCGGTATGTAACTGGAAGTTTGCCCTATACATCATCTCCTTGTCGCCAGTGAATGATACCATTCTGCGACCGATCTGTACGTTGTTTGCTCCTAATTGTGTCAGCTCTTTGGCCAAGACTTGCTCCAAGCCCATGAAGGTCTTGGCGATGAGTTCAAATTCTTGCATTAATGTTTTGTTTTATTTGGATAGGCATTTGTTAGTAAAATACGGTGTATTTCATATGCCTCCGCCATAATCATAGTTAATATCGAGGATATCGGTTTTGTTCTGTTTGTATTTTTTCGACCGTGGTTTCATGTCGCGTGTCACCCAAACATTGGCGCCAATGACAGCCCCTTTGCCTATGGTGATACGTCCTAAGATCGTTGCATTGGCGTATACAATGACGTTATCTTCCAATATTGGATGGCGTGGAATACCCTTGATAGGCTTTCCTTCCTTATCTAATGGGAAGCTTTTTGCCCCGAGTGTCACACCCTGATAGAGCTTTACATGATTGCCAATGACGCATGTAGCCCCGATAACGACGCCCGTCCCATGGTCAATAGTGAAGTGTGTTCCGATGGTTGCAGCCGGATGAATGTCTATTCCAGTCTCAGAATGTGCCATTTCGGCGATCATTCTTGGGATGAGTGGTACGTTCTCCAGCACCAATTCGTGTGCCAATCGGTAGTTTGTGAGTGCTTTGATAGCAGGATAACAGTCTATTACTTCCCCCAGATTGGCTGCTGCCGGGTCACCATCAAAGGCTGCCTGTACGTCAGTTGACAGTATCTTGCGCAGTTTAGGTAGCTTTAGGATGATGTTTTCAGCAATCCTTTCTGCCTCTTCCTGTAGGCAGCGGCGTGTGTCAGCAGCATTGGCGCAGTGGCAATCCTCGTTGAAACAGAGTCCAGCCATCACCTGTCTGCAGAGCAACTTGTTCAGTCTTTCCGTGTCAACTCCTATGCGATACCTTATGGTTTGTATGTTTACGGATGTCATTCCATAGAATCCTGGGAAGAGAATAGAGCGTGTCAACTCAATAATCTCTTCCAATTCCTTTGACGAAGGAAGTGGATCTCCATCACGATGTTCGTGGAAGAGCCCTTGAAGTGTTTGTGGTTTGGAAAGCTCATCCACTGTTTTGGTGAGTTGCTGAGTGAAGTTCTGGCTACTCATTGACTATTATATAAATATATAACTACTCTGCAAAGATAATGATTATTATTGGATATTTGTGTTTTCGTTCGGGAAAAATGTACTAATTTTGCAGTTACTTCCACTGAGGAAACGTATTTAGGTGATAACATTCATAGTAAATCAATGAAGTCAATATTTCTTTCTCGCCCTCTCGGCGTACTGGTGTGTTTTTTTGTTTGTATTGTTTCAATGGCTCATACGGGCTCCCGTCGGTCGGAAAAGGCGGTAACTCGGCATTATGATGGTATTGATGTGTCGCATCATCAGGGCATCATCAACTGGAAGGAAGTGGGTCGTGACAAGCAGATTCGCTTTGTTTATGTGAAGGCAACGCAGGGTACTTCGATAACGGATGAGTATTATCTTCGTAATATGAGGGGTGCTCGTGAGCAGGGATTGCGCTGTGGTTCTTATCATTTTATGTCTTCCCGATCGTCTGTTCGGGCACAGTTTCGCCATTTCAAGGCTATGATGAAGCGTTGCCGACAGGACCTTATACCGATGGTTGATGTGGAACGTGAAGGTGTAAAGGGCTGGTCACGCAAGCAGGTGCAGGACAGTGTGGCTCTCTTTGCACGTCTTGTAAAGAAGTATTATGGTAAGAAACCACTTATCTACTCGCAGGTAAACTTCTATAATTTACATCTTGCTCCACGCTTCAATACGTACTTTCTTTTCCTTGGAAAGTACAATTCGCGTCGTCCAGAGATAAAAGGTGCAGGCAGACATAACATCTGGCAGTTCACAGAACGAGGCAAAGTGCGTGGCATAAAGGGGCGTGTGGATCTCGATAGGTTTATGTCTGGTACTTCGTTGAGGGATATTAGGTTGTAAAAGGGTGGCCTCCACACCAAAAGATGCGGCCTCTCCAAATCAGAAGAGTGGCCTCCCCAAGCCCCTCCAAAGGAGGGGATGTCCTATTAGATGAGGCTGTTTGAACGTGGAAAGGTGAGGGATTAAAAGTGAAAAACGAGTTTCTGAACGATGGGAAAGTAAAAGAGTAAGAGGTTAAAAAGGCTTCTTAAACAGTCGAAAGGTGAAAGGATAAACGTGTATAGTGGGCTTCCGAACTGTGAAAAGATGAAAGAATAAAACGATAAAAGGCTGGGAAAGGGAGATAAAAAAGTAAAGCGGAATGATGAAGAGTCATCGTTCCGCTTTTTATTTTATTGAATGTGAGAGTCGTATTTGACAGTGTTCTTGTTGTTTATGTGTCTCTTTTAAAGCACAGTTAGCAACAAACTCGTTGGGACATCCGTCCCTCTAAAGGGATTAGGATAGACTGTTTATTAGCCCAGATACTTCATCAGCACACGTGCATTGCCACTCTCGCGAATCTTTTCGATGGCTTTTTCACGTATCTGACGTACACGTTCGCGGGTTAATCCCATCTCTGTACCGATCTCTTCGAGTCCTTTTTCCTGGCAACCGATGCCGAAACACTCCGTGACAATCTTTATTTCGCGGTCTTTAAGTGTGTTCTGAAGAACGGCACGCAGGTCGTCAGACATTGATTCAAAGTCTACTCCACGGTCAGTACGTGAGTCATCACCTGATGAAAGCATGTCACTCATTGAGTTATCATCGTCATCGCTGAACGGTGCATCAATGCTCATGTGGTGGTTATCAGCACTCTGACTCTGTCGGATCCGTGCTTCGTCAATGCCAGTTAGCTCTGCCAGCTCATGTATAGAAGGCCTACGGTTGTGCTTTTGCACGAACTCATTGGTCACTTGATTAATCTTTGAGATAGCTCCAACTTGGTTTAGTGGGAGACGAACGATACGACTCTGCTCAGCAATAGCTTGCAGAATACTCTGTCTGATCCACCAAACTGCATAAGAGATGAACTTAAAACCGCGTGTTTCGTCAAACTTCTCAGCAGCTTTTACCAGTCCAATGTTCCCTTCATCAATAAGGTCTGTAAGAGAAAGTCCTTGGTGTTGATACTGTTTAGCTACGGAAACGACGAAGCGAAGATTAGCTTTTATCAGTTTCTCCTTGGCACGTTCACCTTTACGGCCGCCCTTATGGATCTCCTGAGCCAGTTCAATCTCCTCATCAACGGTAATCATTGGTTCACGACCAATCTCTACAAGGTACTTGTCAAGAGCCTCACTTGATCGGTTGGTGATACTTTTTGAAATCTTAAGTTGTCTCATGAATTGTTTACTATTTCCTCCTTAAATATAGCTGGTTTCCGTTATCCTAATTCTCGATACGGCGTGCAAAGGTACATATAAAGAGGTGAAAAACCAAATATAACAGGTCTGAATTTGTATCTTTTATGCTTTTTTATGTATAAATAGACCTAAATGCCCTTCATACTTTATCCCAGATGATGAAATACTCATGCGTCTGTTTTTAACAAATGATTTTACTTTCAGCGAATAATTAACGAACGTTTGTGGTGTTTATTGTGGTGAAGTGAGATTTTATTCTTTATTATTTGTTTTTCAATCGTTGCTTCCTCTTCTTGCGTTCTGTGGTCTTGTCATGCTGAATTGAGGATGGATTTTGATGTTGTGAAATATGCTTACACTTTTTGGTATGCCTTTTCGTGAGAATCAAAGGATTATGCGTTTTTATCGGGTTTGTAATCTTCTGTGATTCAAACACTTACAAAGTGGGAAGTAAAAGACGCCCTTTTGCATTGTAAAAGGGCGTCTTTTACATGTCAAAAGGGCATGTTTTGCAATGCAAAAGGGCATCTTTTACAATGCAAAAGAGCCTCTTTTGTTTTCCAATTCTGATTTTTTCTTACAATGAAGGCTTCTCTTTTGGTTGCCCGTCTGTGCCTACTTGGTTTTCCATCGAGCGTGGGTCGTAAGGTGGAATAGGGTGCTATATGTATAAATAAGGTGTAGAAACAGTAATTCTTAACATATATTTTGTATAAAATTACATCTTTCTTTGCCGTCATATAAGGTAAAACCACTAACTTTGCAACTGCTACTAACATCGATACCATCATCCTTTTGTATTGTGAAAGGGTGACTGAAAACGACATACAAGACCAATAACTCAGTGTAATTGAAGGTTTTATTTTGAAGCACTACATGCTCTTCGGCATTGAGATTGTGGAACGGTGACACAAGCGTTTAATACGTTTTGAAGAATTATTTATCACTTATTTAATAGTATCACTATGAAAAGAATTTTACTATCAGTAACGTTGCTGTTAGCATTCTGTGCGGTAAACGCCCGTCCCATAGGGCAGACGGAAGCGCAGGAGTTGGCAACACGGTTTATGAAACGATGGGTCAAACGCCCTGTTATGCGTATGTTGCCTTCGTCGGCTATGCCTGCAGGCACACGCAGTAGTAACGGACAAGCACCGTTCTACATCTATAACAACGATGGTGGAAAGGGCTTTGTCATTGTCTCAGGTGACGATGCTATCGGCACCATCCTGGGCTATTCGGACCATGGGACATTCACGTTTAAGGATGCGCCAGACAACCTCTTGTTCTGGATGAAGACCTATGCAAAGCGCATTGCGGCTATCCGTGCTGATGAAAAGACGGAGGAGAGAATGGCTGAAGCACCTCATCCCGTGGTGAAACCTTTGTTAGGCGACATCAAATGGGGGCAGGATGCACCTTACAACAATGACGGTCCGACATGGACGGATGGGCAGGACACGTATCATTACTACGTGGGTTGTGTGGCTACGGCAGCCTCACAGATCATGCGTTACTATAAATACCCATTGCACGGAACGGGTAGTCACTCGTACACAACGACTTTTGTTGACGAGAATGGTAAGCCACTGAAGAAGAACGTTACGCTCTCTGCCGATTTCAGCAAGGATACTTACGAGTGGGACAAGATGTTACCCGACTATCGGAACGTGAACTATACGGCTGAACAGGCTAAGGCTGTGGCACTTCTCAATGCACATGTTGCCATCTCAGTGGATATGGAATACGGGATGACGGGTAGTGGAACGTACTCTCCACTGGTGCCTTATGCCATGCGTACCTACTTCGGTTATGATAAGTCGGTGCAGTATCTGAAGCGTGAACATTACTCAACCAATGAGTGGATGACACTGATAAAGCACGAGCTTGACGCTCGTCGACCTGTTTATTATTCGGCAAGTTCGGAAGATGGACTCGGTGGTCACGCCTTCGTTTGTGATGGTTATGACAGTCGGGACTTCGTACATATCAACTGGGGATGGCATGGTGACAGTGACGGTTTCTTCATGGTGAACCATCTAAACCCTGAGAAACTCGGCATCGGAGCAGATAAAAGCGGATTCAATGTAGGGCAGGAGATCCTCATCAACTTCGTTCCTGCAGGGTCACAAGTATCTGAAGTACCTCTTAGTGTGTCGTCGCCAACACGCCTAAGCGTGATGTTATTCAATACGGAGAAGTTCGTCAACAAGTCCATGTCATTGGCATGTTTCATTGAGAACTACGATGTTGAACCTGCTCAGTTCCGCATCTCTGCTGTGCTGATGAAGGACGGACAGATCCTGAAACATCTGAAGGATGACAACCAGAAGCTGGCTGGTTACACGGACGGCAAGGCTGGTCATACTTATTACATCATGCGTGATATCCCGTTGGAGGTGGCAGGTGTTGCTGACGGTGAGTATCAAGTGTGCTTTGCAATATGCCCTGTCGGTCAGGACAAGTGGACGGTTCTTCGTCATCCTGTGGGCAATTCTGCTTATGGAGTAGTGAAGGTTGAGAAGGGAGTGATCGTTGCTGACATGGAATATAAGCCGACACCTGACGTTAAACTGCTGTCGAAAATCAACTTTGATGGTCCTCTTTATGCTGACGGAGCTGGTCTTGTACGTGTCAAACTGCAGAACAAGAGCAAGGACTTCAACCTCAGTAAGCTCATCTTTAAGTTCACTTCAACGGCTGATCCACAGAAGGTTTACACCAGTGATACGCTTCAGGCAAGCATCTATGGTGACTGTACCGAGAACTATGAAACGGTATTTGCTTTGCCCGAACAGCTCCCTGCAGGACGTTATGCTGTGAAGCTTTATCATGCAAAATATGACGCTTTGACATTTGATGATTCGGAAGTTGGAACGACAGAGGTGGACGTTCGTCCTGCTGCTGCTCATCCAGTGCTGCGTCAGGTGTCGGAGATGGGATGGCTCAATGCCGATACAAAGGAGCAGACTGCCGTACCACAAGGAAAGAAGATTGTGCTTGCCTGCGACATGCGTAACTATGGTAAGGATGGTAATGCCAGTGTTGTCACCTGCTTCAAGAGCACGCTGACGGGTAAGGAATACGTCTTTATGCAGGAATCAAAGGACTTTGATAAGGGTGAGAAGCAGACGATGAAGTTCTATAAACCACTGCCTTTCGATCCTGGAACCTATAAGGTCGGAACGAAATATGTGGCTGAGGATGTGCTGGAAGACATGCCTTGCGCATTTGATTCAGCAACGGTGACAATTGAAAAGAATGCTGAATTGCCATTAGAGTGTGCTGCCCTCGACTTCCCAACGACGCTTGAACTGGGGAAAGCAGCGACAGGTTCTTTCTCTCTCAAGGCTCTGAAGGATGTAAAGAACATGATGGTGAAGGTTGCTTTGCGCACGTTTACTGGTCGTGGCGGTGTGCTTCTGGCCATGACAAGAGTGTCGGGACAGGCTGGAACACAGTCGGACGGTAAGTTGAACTATACTCCACGTGAGGGTGATATAGCACCGGGATTCTATCTGATGCAGATCACTTGCAAGGCTGGTCTGGGTAAAAACGCTGTTGAGATGCCTGTCGGTGGTTGTGACAACTACTATAAACTTGTGCGTATTGTCAAGTCAACAACGGGAATCAATGAGGTTCGTGGCAATGCAGCAGAGGATGGTCTGACGGTTAGAATAGAAGGTAACCGACTCCGTTTGCAGATAGAATCGGATGCAGTACAGGTTCGTGAAGTGAGTGTTTATACGCTCTCTGGCATGCTTGTAAGTCGCATTTCAGGTGACGTTCGTGATGTTGAACTTCCACGAAAGGCATCTACTTACATCCTGAAGGTCGTTACGAACAAGGGAATTGTGGTGAAGAAATTTATCACAGAATAATCTCTGATACGAAAATTGCCACCAATTGGAAGGGAAACCTCCAGTTGGTGGCAATGTTTTTGTTGATGGTTCAGCAACGCATCGGGGGTGTTGAACCTTTCTTATAACCCGTTGAAAGCAGACGATTAATGCATGTCAGAAACCAACTTTGCGCTGGTGTTGATCTCCATTTGCATACCCATCATCTTCATTTTACCTGAGCTAACCACGTCATTGACCCATCCGCTCTTTGTGAAATGATAGGTAGTAGTATCGTTCATGTCGATACTTGCCATGCCCATAGCCTTCAGTTGACCCCAGTTCTGCTCAATTTGTGAACTTATCTCATCGCCCAATCCCATCTTCTTGATATTGCTAATGAAGAACGCTTTGGTCTCATTCTCTGTCATGTTAGCCTTGCTTTTTGCCACAACAGTGAGCATGCCGAGAACGTTACTGACGTCATAAGTGGTGTTAACCTTGATGCCTTGTATCTCTTTGTCCTCTTTGTCACCCGTCTTAAGGGTCTTACCATAGAGCTGGAAGACACTCTTGTTCTTGAAGTTCTCCATGATATTCTTCTCGGTGAAGAGGTCGTTGAGTGCCATAATCACCTTGGCTTTTGGTGCCATCTTCTCTATGTTAGGATTCTTTTTATACATACTGTCAATCTGCGTGATGGCTACTTTGCTCATTTTCCCAACCACTTCTTCGTAGTTCAGCAGCTTCTGCAGGCAACCATTCTTATCAGTCTGGAAGAGAGCAGGTACTCCATCGAGGTACCGACTGATCTGATCGCCAAACTGTTGTGCCGCTTCTTCGTTCCCTTCTATCTTGGTATCTTTGGTCAGGAACTCAACTTTAAAACCGTCAGCAGTGGCATCTTTCACCTCAACAGTGGTCGTGTTGGTTATCTTAATGTTCTGATTTCCAGCACCCATAGGCAGTGCTGCATTGACAGTGTTTACGTTTTCATAAACGGCTTTGTCACCTTTCTTGAGGTTGACCTTGATGAGTGTCTGCGCATTCAGTACCGTTACGGTAAGTAATAATGCAAATGTGATGAGTGTCTTCTTCATAATTTCTTTCGTTTAAAATTGTACTTTAAATGGTTAGTTGTTCTCTTTCACATCCTTGTTATGGATATTATGCTTGATGTTCCATGGGCTGGCAGTTGCCGTTCTATGGCATAGAATGCGTCGTGCCATGGTAGGGAAAAAACAAAAAGGTGGCTGATGACCTTCTGAATCATCAACCACCTTATTATATATTAGTAGGATCTTGCAATGATAACACGGTATTTAGCAGGCTTGCCACTTACCATGTCGGTACCAGGAGTCTGTTCGAACATGAACGGAACACAACGGATTGTAGCCTGTGTGTCCTCCTTTATCTTGGCTTCTGTCTCTTCTGTACCATCCCAATGGCAGAGGAAGAACCCGCCATCCTTAACCTTCTCCTTGAATTCTTCGTAGTTTTCACACTCGTAGATGTGCGCATCACGGAAGTCTTTTGCCTTCTGGAAGATGTTGTTCTGTATGTCATCGAGGAGGTTTTTCACGTAGTCAACGATGCCATCGAAGCTTACACTGTCCTTTTCAAGCGTGTCTCGGCGCATAACCTCAATGGTATTGTTTTCCAAATCACGACCACCCATTGCCAAACGGACTGGTACTCCCTTCAATTCATAGTCTGCAAACTTGAAGCCTGGGCGCTTATTGTCAGCATCATCATACTTCACTGTGATGCCCAATGCCCTCAACTGGTCGATAGCAGGCTGTAACTTGGCTGTGATTTCCTTCAGTTGTTCCTCGCCTTTGAAGATAGGTATGATGGCAACCTGTATAGGAGCGATCTTTGGAGGCAACACTAAACCGTTGTCATCAGAGTGTGTCATGATCAAAGCTCCTATCAATCGGGTGCTCACACCCCATGATGTAGCCCATACATACTCTGGTTTGTTGTCCTTATTAAGATAGGTTACATCGAAAGACTTAGCAAAATTCTGACCTAAGAAGTGTGAAGTACCACTCTGAAGGGCTTTACCGTCCTGCATCATAGCCTCGATGGTGTAAGTGTCAAGTGCTCCTGCAAAGCGTTCAGTCTCACTCTTTACACCCTGAACAACAGGTACTGCAAGCCATTTTTCCGCAAAATCAGCATATACATGCAGCATTGTTTGTGCCTCTTTCTCTGCCTCCTCACGTGTAGCATGTGCTGTATGACCCTCTTGCCAGAGGAACTCTGAGGTGCGAAGGAACGGACGAGTACGCATCTCCCAGCGCATAACGTTACACCATTGGTTACACATCAATGGCAGATCACGCCAAGAGTGAATCCAGTTCTTATATGTATTCCAGATGATTGTCTCACTTGTAGGACGTATTATCAGCTCTTCTTCAAGCTTAGCGTTAGGGTCTACCTCAACAGCATTGCCGTCTTCGCTTGCTTTTAAGCGATAGTGAGTAACCACAGCACACTCTTTGGCAAATCCCTTTACGTGCTCAGCCTCACGAGAGAGGAAGCTTTTCGGAATCAAAAGTGGGAAGTAAGCATTCTGAACGCCTGTCTCTTTGAACATTTTATCAAGCTGTGCCTGCATCTTTTCCCATATAGCGTAGCCGTAAGGCTTGATAACCATACATCCACGTACGGCAGACTGCTCAGCCAATTCAGCTTTTACTACAAGGTCATTGTACCATTGAGAGTAGTTCTCTGCTCTCTTGGTCATGTGTTTTAGTTCTTTTGCCATAATATATTTATCTGTTTCTTTTCTTTTAGGGGAAATCCCAAGCATTGTAGGCAATTCCCTTTTGTGTTTGTGACAGGAACACCTAACTTTGCGATAGAGTAATACAAGCAAGTGCAAATGAAGTTTACTTCGGCATTGCCAAGCACTGCTTATTTTGTGCAAAATTACAAAAAAATGTTGGCAAATAGTGCTTTACCCCATAATTTGTTTATCTTTGCACGGATTAGAAACAACGGGTGAGCCATCAGGAAGGCCCCATTTGAAATTAAAGGATAATATTATAACATAAACATTGCAGGTTATGAAGAATATGAAAGTAATGGCAGCAGGCATGTGTATGCTGACTGTCGTAAGTTGTCAGACCAAACAAGGAACAGGTGCTTTAGCTGGTGGTGGTGCCGGAGCGGTACTGGGCGGCATCGTTGGTAACATCATAGGAAAGAATACAAAGAGTACTGCTATCGGTGCAGCTATCGGTGGTGTGATTGGTTCAGGTGCTGGTGCGCTCATCGGTCGTCACATGGATAAGGTGGCTCGTGAGGCTTCTCAGCAGCTTCCTAACGCTCGAGTTGATAAGGTAACAGATGCAAATGGTCTGGATTGTGTGAAGGTAACCTTCGATTCTGGTATCCTTTTCCCTCTTAACAAGTCTACTTTGAGTGCTTCAGCTAAGAATGATTTGACGAAATTCGCTGGTTTGATGAAGCGCAATTCAAACTGTGACGTTGCTATTCAGGGCTACACTGACGCTTCTGGTAACGATAACATCAACATCCCTCTGTCACAGAGTCGTGCCAATGCAGTGTCTTCTTATCTGAAGGCAAACGGTGTTTCTAACCGTCAGATTCGTTCAGTTGAGGGCTTCGGTAGTGCTAATCCTATCGAGAATAAGACTGTCAGCCAGGCTAACCGTCGTGTAGAAGTTTATCTCTATGCTTCATCTGAGATGATCCGTCAGGCTAACAACGGTTCACTTTAATCATTGATTCTACAGTGCACAGTACTTATGTGCACTCTTAAATAAGTAAGCAGGTAATCTGTTCCATCCAGGTTTCCTGCTTCTTTTTTTTGTTAATACCATTGTAAAATAGCTTTATAGCTTTCGTTGTCTTTTGGGATTTATCTGTTGATGCACCACTTATTTGAGTCGATAAGGTGTATAGTATTTAACTTATATCAGCTCTTTATCTCAAGGATAGAGCCTTGAAAGTCTAACGATAAACACTAAGATAACTTTTAAATTGCTTTGCTGTTACTTATAACATTTTTCTTAATGTGCTGTTAAAGAGGGTGTTGCGAGCGAAGATAGGGTGACAGTAGTGACAGGGAAGTTAGATAGTTGCGAAAGAGTAGGCTTACTTTATAGATGTGGACAAGCGATCTTTGGTGTTCTTTTCAGGGTCTTCTTAAACTTTTCAGATACAAAAACAGAGAACCTCCCCAGCTCTTCCGATGAAGAGAGGGGAGGTTCTTTGTTTACCTTCATTAGTATTTGAAGGTTGCTGTGAGCGTGATGTTGCGCCCATCAGCATGAGCATATTCAGCATTACGTGCCATTAACATGGATGAAGGTGTATAATATGTATAATTCAGTAGGTTCGATACTGCGAGGCTGAAGTCCCATGCTTTCAGCTTCATTCCTGCCATAAAGTTCAGCAGGTTGATACGGTTTACGATTCCTTCTCCCTCATTGTAAGCACCTGTAGCATTAGGTGTGAAGCGGTTGCGCTTACCTGTGTGGATGTATTGTAGCTGTAGATACGTATTCTTAATAGGGGAGTAGTTCACGTACATTCCCAACTTTGCTGCAGGGATGGATATGTTTGACATGTATGTATCCCATTCTCCTGAGGCTGATTTCAGTTTGCCTTCAAACCATGAAAGGTTTGCTCCTGCCTTGAGATTGTCAAGGATCTTGGCGTCAGCACTCAGTTCAATACCATACACTTTCTGTGGTGTTCGGTTGACAACCCAGAAGCCATTCTCTATCTTCAGGTCACTACCGAGCTTTGAATAGGTATAGAAGAACGAGCCATTCAGCTGCAACCAGTCACCAATCTGTGAGTAAGCACCAATCTCATAGTTGTTGGTCTTGACTGGTTCTGTTGATATTTTTGATAGCACATCAGCCTTTGCAGCACGTAATGTACGACCCAAATCGAAGATTGAGAAGCCCTGTGAGAAGGCTACGAAAGGCTGGAATTCACGAATCTTGTTATAAGACAGTCCGACATTGAATGAGAGATTGTTGTAATGAAGTGATCCTCCTTGCACATGAACCTGTGGGTCAGAGAGTTTATTACGCAGCACATCATAATCGGGAACACTCACATTGATGAAGTCATATCGTCCTCCCAGCTTTACGTTGAACCATTGCCACAGCGTAGTTTTCATCTGTACGAACGGTGCATGGTTGTTACTTCTGAGCCAAGGCATCCACAAACGACCGTCAACAAGGGGTTGCGCCGTCTTGTTGAAGAGGTAATCATAACCGTAAACAAGGTGTGCGAAGGCGTTTTCAGAGAGTGTCAGATGAGACGTAAACTGTGTACGGAAGCCGAACTTACGGTCTTTCACTGCTGACTGTCCGCTGGTCTCCTCCCATCGGGGTTGTGCTGGGTTGGCTTTACGGAAGTCGAATATGGTGTAAAGGCTTGAGCCATAGATGGCAGCCTCTAAGTCTGTATGCTTGAAAATGTCACGTGAAGTGAACTTCAAGTAAGCATTGTGGTTGTATCGTGTACCTTCATCAACAGCCTGTGGGTCTCTGTTCCCAATGACACCGATGGCTGGGCGCTGCAGATATTTACCCGCTGAAGGAATCAGTTTCGTGTCCTGCAGACTGCGATAGAAGTTATACATCAGTTCAATTCGGCTTTTTGTTGACAGTGCATAGCCCAGTTTCACGAGTGTATTGGTGGTATATGTGTCGCCAAGTCCGTATCTTGGAGAGATGAACTGTCCGTCACCATCAATGCTACTGCCTGTTCTTCCGAAGGTACCACTGATGAGATAGTCAAACTGTCCAGCCTTTCCGTAGAGCTGTTGGTTGATACGATAACCCTGACCCTTGCCCTGTCGGAAGAAGTTATAGGTTGATCCAGCCAGCGTTGTCTGTCCTGCAATAGTTCTGTTGGTGGTATTTTTTTTAGTGATGATGTTGATCAAACCACCGATAGCACCGTTTCCATACAGTGCCGTTGACCCTTTCACAATCTCAATATGGTCGATGGCTGAGACGTCAATCGTACGGATATCACGGTCGGTAGAGCGTAGAGGAGTCGACTGGGGTATACCGTCAATCAGTATCAATGCGCTTCTTCCGCGGAGTGATTGCGCACGTGAACTTGTCGTATTACTTGACAATGCCATGCCCGGAGTGAGCAATCCAAGGAGATGCGACATGTCTGGAGCAATCTTACTTATTGCTTCTATCTGTTTATTGTCGATGATTGTGACTGTAGCAGCCGCATTCGACTTCAGTTCAGGGATACGTGTCGTGCTGATAGTCACCTCCTGCAGGTGCTGCATGGAGTCCAGTGCGCTCTCTGTCTGTGCGTTACAGGGTGCAACAACTGTTGCCAGAATAAACACAAGTGGGGTAAATTTCTTTCTCATTATGTATACAATCTTTTATCAATAATCCATTATCAGGTGCAAAAGTATGTAAAATTTAAAATTTATACAATACCTAAAATAAGGTAAAATAAGAGTTTCTTTCTTCTAAATCGTCCGTGTCTTTTCCCGGATATGTCATAAAACATTTTCTGGCTATATAACAAAATACCTCTTATGTATAATAAGAAGCCTACTGCGTGTTACAAAAAAATGAGGAATAACCCCGCAGGCTGCTCTTCTTATCGTTCTTTCTTAGGGGAGTGTTGCCTAATATTTCTTGAAATCTGCAAATGTATAGTTTTTTAATTCTGTACATTTTTCGCTCTCTTCAAGGTACTTCTTGTAGCTAATAAACTTTTGTCTAAGATCTTTTTCTGTCTGTTTCTCTTGTGCTACACCGTTTTAGAAAGATAATTCCTCGCGACAAATTTCTTAAAAATAAATCCAGTTGTAGCATCAAATAATCACATTGTGTTTGCTCGTCACAAAAGAAATGACGGTTATGTAGGAATGCAATGAAATCCTTTACATAGCCTTTTAGTTTATCAAAAGAATCTTTAGATAGCTCTTTGCGGTACTCTTTGATGATAATATCCCATGGTACACCCATAAATGCAGCGCTACTGTAAGTCATAACTGCTACAAGATGATATTTAGAAATATTGCTGTCCGGTAAAACTTAAATGGCATATAATTCCTTTCGGAATTACCTTTATATAGGTAATTCCGCATTATTTTTTGAAAACCAAGCCCCCTAATCAAAT
>ERZ773061.27-NODE-27-length-62680-cov-14.522395_pt1 | contig 62680 bp, 72 predicted proteins | sample MGYA00580627_ERZ773061 | MGnify/ENA primary metagenome ERZ773061 (study PRJEB29015, sample SAMEA2738119) | human oral metagenome | biome: human oral; feature: human-associated habitat; material: saliva | place: China | collected 2223 ...
GGTGGCGGTGGCGGAGTTACTGCTGGTTGTGCCTGTGTCACCGGAGCTGTTGGAGCAGGTTGTACCGGTGGCGGTGGCGGAGGCGGTGGAGTTACCGCTGGAGCTGTCGATGCAGCAGCATCAAACGCCTTAGTTGCTGTTACTTGCACAGATTGCTCTTGTTCTTGTGTAACAATCGTTGCTGGTTTCAACTCAGGCTTAGGCGGTGGTGGTGACGCACCACGCATACGCTGTGTAGGTGTTTCAACAATCGGCTGTGCTGGCATGATAGGACGATTATTGTCGGTGTTAAGCGACACTGTTGCCGTACCGTCCGCACCAATATGCACGTTTAAAGACAGATTTAGGGTTAATGTTTGTAAGCTCATATAAGTTCCTTATACTTCAGTAGGGTAGTTTGCTGTTAAGTAGGCTAATGCGGTTGCATCATCAACTTGAACAATCCAATCTTTAATAGCTTGTGGCAATGTTGCACTTGCTAACCATTTATCACGACCCACGAGTGTCGGTGCGACAGGTGCAGTTGGTGCTGGCATCTGCGGTAATGCAGGTGCAGTTGATTGAGCAGGTGTTGCATCAATCTCAACAGTCAATGCATCGTGCATAACCGGTGAGTTCTGTAATTCTTTCACCTTGTCAAATTGCTCTTTATTTAAGTAGCCGATTGGTGTGAAGAAGAAACCATGTGTTTGACCTTTTGGAAGACTAACACGTGTAACCACTGCTTCCCATGGTGTCTTAGTTTGTTGTAATAGTTTTGCGAAGTTTGTGAAACCCCATGCGAAACCACCCAACGGACTAGGAATACCATTTGTGTCTTTATTAAAGAGTGAACGGCTTGACACCTTAATACGATATACACGGTCAAGTTCAGGATAAACTGCAACCGCCACATGTTTAAAGTAACCACACGCACGCCCTTCACCGTTTGCACCTGTACCTGATACATTCATCGGACAGCTAGCACAATCATGTGCCTGTGGTTTTTCAGCGTTACGGCTAGGGTATTTACCATCTGCGGAGTAGCAAGTCGGAGCAGAAGATTCACCTTCTTTATACGTGCCTTCATAGTAAGCACGGTATGTATCACGACCAGATGGCTGTGCATCTAAAACAACCACATCGATAGCTAACGATGGAGATGAACGAACACCACCAATGTCGGTAACAATCGCACCGTCTACAACGGTAATACGGTCTACAGAAATACCTGTGGCTTGGTCATCAAGTGTTGAATGATAATCACCATTTTGTAGGTATGCGGGTAATCCAGCTGACTGTTCAAACGGAACGAGTTGTGCTGGAGTTGCTAAATTTGTACTCATGATTGCTCCTATGCTCTACGTACAGAAATAGAAAGAATGTTGTCGATAGCCATGCCGTCTGGTAGTGTGCCACCGTCAGCAATATAAGCGGCTACTTCGCCCTGTGTAATTTGCCCATTTACAATCTGTGCTGCAACTTCAGGATTTTTAACCATCCATTGTCTAAACACATATGGGTCTACCACACTGTATTTTGTCTTGGAAACTTGTGAAACAGTACCGTTGACAGTCTTAACAGATTCTGTCTTGGTCTCGTTCATGCGTTTGTTCAATTCCGCCTCAATCATTTGCATTTGTTGTTTTGTATGTTCAACTGCAGGTTTGATTGAAGCTTCAAGGTCAGACTTGTGAGCCCGTAAGTCAATATACCACTTAACAAGTGTGGGAATATCGTACTGTGTTGTATCAATTAGTTGGAAGTTGTCAGTCATATTATAGCCCCCGGATAAAATCCGTGTAGAGATTTAATAAATCAGCTTGAGAGAGTTTTCTCTGCTGTAGTGTTTTATATAATTTTTCTTCCACTGGCGTTGAGTGCAAGTGGTAGATATGCATGTCTTGTGTTTGCCCCGGTCGGTCAATACGATTACATGCTTGCTGGTATGTCTCATTTGATGTAACAGGTCCGAACCATATAATGCAACTGGCTGCTGTCGCTGTAACACCATGTGACATCGCTCTTGCGACTGCGAGAATAACATCTGGCTCATCTTCAGTCTGAAACTGCATGAAAATTTCTGCTCGTTCTCTTGCTGAAGTGTCGCCTGTTATCACGGCAACTTTAAAATGCTTGCTTAATTCTTCTTCAAGCATGGCGATTGTGTGCTTAAACGGAGCGAATACTAATGTCTTGCCTTTACCTTGCACGGTTGAACGTGCTCGAGCCTGTTTAATTAACTCAATCGTCTTTTCAATGCGTGGAGAAACATCAAACTTCATTGCCTCTCGAGCGTCGTTGTAAATTGCACCTGTCGCAACTTGTAGCAATTTACTCATTAGTGCACCGCCATTTACTGCGGTAATCGTTGCTTCTTCATTGCCTACAAACTGGTCGTTCTTCATTTTCTTATAGAACTCGGCTTGCATCGGTGTAAGCGGAACTTTTATATACTCATGTGTCACGGTTGGCAATGTAAGCACTTCACTTTTTTCAATTTTTATAGCGGGTCTCATGTACTGTGCAACAGTGTCATGTGCATCGAATCTTGGTTGCCATGTAAACTGTGACACTTTACGCATGACCATTTCTTTAAAGCGGAACGCTGATATGTTTCTCACATTGTCAGGTTTAATCAGCTTTATCTGCCCATAGACTTCATCGGGTTGGTTCGGCATCGGTGTTCCTGTTAGCCCCCATGCGTACTCTGCTTGTTGGCAAATTGGGAATACTGCTTTCCAACGGTTCGACTTGTCGTTCTTAAATGCTGTCAGCTCGTCAATCACTACAACATCGTAGTGGTTTTTTAACAGTTGTTTCTGAATTATCTCTACACCGTCATGATTAATGATATGGATATGAGCGTCGTTAGATGCTAGTTTTAACCGTTCTTCCCGTTCTCCGTGCAATACGGTTACTTGATACAGTGGGTTAATCGCAAAGAACTCGTCTTTCCATGTCGATTTCATATTTGAAAGTGCACCGACAATCAGCACTCTGTTAATTTTCTTTTGTTTGAACAGATAATCTACTGTCCAAACAACACTTGCTGTCTTACCTGTTCCCATGTCGGCTAGGCAAAAGCCACGCTTGTTGGCTGATAAGAATGAGCATATTTTAAGTTGATGCAAATAAGGCTCGAATCGCCCTACAAAATCATAATCCCGCAACATAGGCGAGAGTGTTGGCACATGCCAGTTAGCAACTTGTTGCGTTGTCTCCAGTGTCCATGGGACACACAGTCGTTGTCCATCGCCTAATACATCAGACAGATAACAACCTTGAACAGACATTGCAATTTGCTGGGCTAACTGTGTCTTAATCAACAAATGAGAATTATCGCCATAAACTTCTAATACGTTTCGTCTCATAATCCTATAATCTGTTTGATTTCATCGTCTGATTTATTTGCATAAATCTCGGATGATTGGCGAATAGCATTAATCACATTTGAAACTGCGGAGCTCTCAGAATTTTCCTGCTCGGTCTCACTCGAGAAGTAGTCAATCTCATGTAGAGCTTGCTTAATTGTTTCAGTTGCACTGGTTAACGATAACGATGTCTGTGTCGCTACTTGCGTAACGATTGACAGCAAGGTCACGTTGCCCTGTGGTTGTTTCGCTTGCACGGCTTGTAGCTGTGTAGCGGTGCGTTCATTTGTCTCTCTCGTTGGTTCGAGAAGATTAAGAACAGCTTTTAAAGCGACTATTGCTACATCGCCACGAGCGATTAAGTACCGCTCTTTATCCGAGATGGTAGACATATTATACCCTTTTGGTTGAAGTAGTCAAGATTATTTTTTACGATTTTTTACACCGCGATTATAATTAACGGAAGTAATCTGTAAGTTGGAGCGGGAATTTGAACCACCTTGTGAAAGTGGACGCTTGTGGTCTACATCTTTTCCTTTAAGTGCGGCTTTACCAACTTCCTTTTCCATTGTTTTACGAGCTTTGTTTCGTGCTGCACGGTTAGCAATCTGCTCAGGTTTAGCATGATACATCGCATACTCACGTTTATAATCACGTTTACGTGCGGTTGCCATTTTAGCCTCCCGGGTGGTATGGGCAATCAATAACTGGACACCAGCCACATAAGCCCGATTGTTTCATCGGGAATTTGCGGGATGTCAATGCTTGCACAATCGGAATTGAACGACTAGTCCAACGCTCGATGTACTCGGGCATTTTATCACGGCTGTATGAATCTCTGATAACTTTCTTTTCATCGATAAATACAAGTGCACCTGTAATCGTATTAATCTTAGGGAAATGAATAAAGGTTAGAATAGACATTAACTCTAGCTGACCTGTGTCGGCAAACTTAGATTTACCTGTTTTATAGTCAATCATTACAGCATGGTCGCCTTGGTCTACTAGCAAGTCAAACTGTCCACGAATCCATATATTCTTCCCACGAAAGTACCCTACTTTCTTCGCTTGCCAGTCCATTGCCATTTTAAACTCGGCATGTTTATCGCCATCTTGTTCAGCGAAAACTTCAACCCAATCTTTAAATGGTAGTGCATAGTCTGGAAGTGGTGTGCCGTCTTTAATGTAGCTCTCAAACGCTTTGTGAATCATATCACCACGCTTGGCTTCTTCAGACTGCTCATAGGGAAACTTCTTCAACACACGCTCTTGGTAAAAGCGTTGCGGGCATTGTTCAAATGCTTTAATTGCCGTAAAGGATAACGGCATTGTAACTTCATTCTGCAACATAATTTGTTCCTATTTTGGTGTCATAATCATACCCTTTTCTCCTTCCAATTTCATGAGATATTTTTTATTTAATGTGTTCATCTATATCATTTAGCTCGACTACAAGCTCAGAGCTATTTCTTAAAGTATCGGCAAGTTTGATTGCTCTTTCTCTGTTGCGTTCTGTGAGTGTAGCTAACATAGCAGATGCCATAAGTACAATTTCATCAGAATAATCTGAGTCTACTTGCACTTTGTCTAATCCATCATCGGTTGTAACAGAATAAAATGGTGTCTCGCAATCAAAAGCAATCGAGCCATTTGAACCTAAGATATTAAACATTCCTTTCTTGGCATATGAAAAACTCATTATTTACAATCTCCATAGTGTCTTGCTGCATCGCCCTCACAGTCCACTGGTAAGCCTTTCGCCCACTCGGGAACTTGTCGCATGCACCATTGCATATATTCTTTTGCTTGTTCTACTTCTTCATCTTTTACAACGATGCCCCATTCATCATGGGTATTGAGAACAATCTTGTATCGTTGGTTAATCAGTAATGCTTGATATTTCATCACCGCAAATGCTAACGCTTGGTTACAGTTTTCAAAAATACGAGCTGCATAGGTAAATATCCACTGGATACGCCCTTCTTTTAAACCACGATATGCATAATTCATCTTAGTTGAGCCATCTGGGTACTCACGTTCACGCATTGATAAACAGTGATAATTGAGCCAGTTGCCATCAGGTAGTCTAATTCCCGGCATACGAACACCGTGATTCATACGTGCTCCGTCATAATAGAATAGTTTGCCGTCAGGTCCGCCAAAATATCCACTTGCTCCAGCAATCATATTGCGTAATGCAACATCACATGCGTTCCATGTTGCCACAACTTCAGGGTGTGTCTCTCGGTAAACCTTCACGATGTGCTGTGCTTCTTCAAGGGTCATATCAACACCCATAAGTTTCGCATAGTTCATGAATCCTACTGCACCTGTGCCATAGATGTTAGATAATAGCGATGCTTTACCAGCAGGGCGTTGAATACTTGTGTATGGTTCAACTCCGCTCTTAGCTAACTTCTTAATCTCGTCAGGGTCGCCACCGTAAATGAGCGATGCCTGTTGAGAATAAGGGTCTTTACCTGCTAAGAATAGATTTAGTGTTGCATAATCACCCGCAATGTAACTGCCCGTGCGCAACTCAATCTGTGAGCTATCGAACACCACAACCTTGTAGCCGGGCGGTGCACTTATGGAACGTTTAAGAGCATTTGACTGCCCCTCTTTACGACCACTGCTCAAATTTTGCACATTTAATCCACCACTATTGTGAACGATATGCCCGTCCACCCAATATCTATGATGTTTACCGCAGTTTAAGATGTCATATACTGGCATTGTTCCTAGTTTAATCTTGTCTGTGGTAAATTCATTGAGCTTGTAATAGCGTAGTATCTTATTCCAACTGTCTTCTTTTAGTCTGCCACGAACAAACTCCTCAGCTCTAAAATAGTACGTGCGAAACTCCATACCGTTTAATCTATCTCTCACTACATCTAAGCTTGGTATTAGATGATGGCGATGATGGTATTCATCGAAACGATGTTTTGCTGTAATTTTCCACAGTTTGGCTTTCTCAGATTTTGCTTTTCCTAGCTCAATCTCTTTTCTATCTTCTGTGAACACTACATGGTCTTTCGTCCCGATTAAGCCGTCATAGTGTATAACTTTTCGCTCACCTTTGTAGATTAAACCATCGTGTTTTACAAAAGACTCACCGTCATAAACCAAATCGATGTTGCGTAATTCACTTATGTTGATTGTTCTCATTCCATAGTCTGGAGATTGAACAATTATTTTTGAATCTCCGATAAAACAACCGCCTAGTCGGTGCGTATGTGCTCCGCTCACCGTGTATGGCATGCCAAAACCACAACCAATCTTTGCGATTGCTCGGAATCGTTCTGCACGGGATAACTCGATACTTGAACTCATGGCAAGTTTCGTTCTAAAAATATCACCAATCTCGTCCATGCGGTCGCACATCTCGATAACTGGCGGGAATGTTTTAGAGTAGCAAGGTTCAACTCGACCTTTCTTCTCGCTGTATTTACTTGGAATGATGAACGCATAGTCCGCGTCTTCATCAATCTCATGCTCAAGAACACCACCCAACCCTTGCAAGAACTCTGTGAATTTAGGAACACTTCGGCATACCGAGCGTAATTCTGCTTGGTTTCCACCGAAGTATTTATTTGCCACATCTCTCGCACGTTTTTCATCTCGTTCGTGAATACGTTGTATTTCTTCTTCAATAATAGGTAAATCTAAATACAAGCTCGGCTCGATGTAACATTTTAAAATCATATCCCCGTACTGCATTTCATCGGGTGTAATCATTTTTGTGAAATATTTAAAGGCTTCTCTGGCTAAGTGAACGTCGTTGTTACAATATTCAACATAGCCCATCAGCAAATCATGCCCACGTTGCACTTCATTGGGGTCTGTCGTTGCTTTTAATGCTAAATATGGCGTGCCTTGATATGCATTGTAAAGGTGCATACCTAATGCTGACTGTACTTCTTTGCCTTTAGGCGGTACTTCCACCCCATTAGCCTGTAATACTTTTGCGATAGCCCCTAGACTTGCTCCTTCAAATACGTGAGCAGCTGTAACCCGAGCCATCGCCATTGTGTCTGTATAATATCGTGCTGTGTGTCCGAATCGTGCACGAATAATTGTGGCATCGAAGGCGGTGTTCTGTGCATTTAACACAGTGTTGCCCCAATCAATACCATCTAAAACTTCTTTGATTTTTGGATAGCCAATTACATTTTTAATCGGCTCGTCATTGATTGCGTATGACATCATTATCGGTTGAAATCGACCGTCCATGATGTACTCAATCATCGTCATCTTGCTTAATGAATACTCACGGTCATAGTAGGTTTCAAAGTCCACTGTTAGTACGTTCATGCGTGTTCCGCTCCGTTGTATGCAAGAATATTTTTAATCAGTTGCTCCAGCTCGTCAATGTTATCTTCATCGATAACTAGAGCGACTCCGTTACATTCAATAATCTGTTGAATGTTCTGTGCTTGTAATGCTGTTACACCGTGTCGGGTGTATTTACTCTTTGTTTCAACTGCAATAAATTTACCGTTGCAACAAGCGATGAAGTCGGGAATACCACTGCGGTTATATCCGCCTGTTACTGGCATAAACCAGTAAACCCCGTAGGTGTCAAAGATAAATTTTACTTGCTCTTTAACCTTCCCTTCAGGTGTCTTAGCTGTTTTCTTCCGCACTGGTTTCTTTGTTTTCACCTTCGTGCTTTTCACTGGCTGCAACATTTCCATTAACTTCATCATGGGATAACTCCATTGTTAATTCTGATACTTGTTGTTCAAGTCGTTTAATCTTCTCGAACGATGACTTCTGCATTTGTGCAAGTTCATGTTTAAGAGTTAAGATTGTCTCAATTTTCTCCTGTAACATCGCTTGCGTCTCTGCAAGTTCTTTCTCTACCTGTGGCAAACGCTTTAATACTTCTGCGTGGTAGATATGCATCATGCGTGGGTCTACTTGAACGCACTCAATATACCTGTCGTTCGGGTCAAAATACTGCGGTAACTCTGCACGTGCATGATGTTTATGCTCGTTGATATAATCTACATAACGCTCTTTAAACTTGTCATACTGTTCTTGGGTAACGCTCGCAAGACTACGCCATATGTTGCACCCATACCGCTGACAGTTAATATCAATGCCGAGTTTAATATCGCCCACACTTTCTCTGCTTGCATAGGAATGGCACGCACCTTTAAAGCTGGCATATGTTGTTATTCTCGGGTCGATGTACATGTTTCTAATCATGTAATAGTAAATCATGGCAAAGGTCCATTCTCTTTTTCCCACCATAAACGGTTTAGAACGGTCTGAGAATGAACGCTCACCCACACGTGCTCGTAAACTAGGTGCGTAAAGCATCTGTTTGAGAGTCTTGCCACGTGCTTTTTTATAGAATGTGGCTCTGGTGTAACCCCAAAAATGCATAACCATTTTCGGAGTCCACCATTTACCGTTTACTAGCTCCGCATTTGCGGGTACTTTTAACTCTGTGTCTGACATTCTTCAACTAACCCCAACTCAAAGATAGCGTTCTCTGCTTTGGTGTGTAGCTGTAAAATGTTAGCCATAACCATATCCACTGTGAGAACACGGAGATAACCATATAAATCAACACCGATACGCTTGTTCGGCAATTCTTCTAAGAAAACCATGAGTTGTTTAACATACTCATTCACGTTTTCTTCAGTTAAATTATCAGGGAGTGTCGGTGCTCCGTCCATGTACTGGCTGGCAATATCAATGGATTGTTTGGTTTTCTGCTCCATCTTTGTCACCAAAGTGTCTTTGTATATATTCAAGAGCGTCGCTGTCAGGGTCAATTTCATTTTTGTCCACCATTACAAATTTTATTTCATTATGTTTAGGGTGTGTTAATACTGTAATCCACGCACCTTTTCGGCTTGTATCGACTGCGTAATCCCATCCGCTATAACTTCCCATCGTTGAACCGTTTAGGACTTCATCGGCGATTTCTCGAATTATAGCGGAAATTTCACTCTTATTGAGCTTTTTATTTCCGTTCATATCAACATATGTTTCTAATTCTCTAATATCAGGGAGTGTAAGTCCTAAGTCATTTTTCAAGAAATTCTTTGAGAATCTGAGTGTTGCTTGCATTGCACGTAGAATTACTTTCCCAGCCTCTGCTGCAACAAGTATTTTATCGTCAAAGTTGCCTTCGTCTAATTGTGTATTTAATGCATGCATTGAATCATTGCCATGTTGTTCTATTGAGGTTTGGGATTGCTTGAGTCCATCACGGTCTAGTAAAACAATTGACATTGCTTTTCCATAAGAATCACGGATACAGTTGGTGTACACCAACAAAATATCCTGTACATCTTCTTTTGTGTAAGTTTCTTTATTCAATAGTGCTTCACGGTTAATTGTTTTTCTTGGCATAATTAAATCCTTCTACTAATTTATCCCATACATCTGGGTTTTGTTGGTACATTTTACGGTATTTACCGATTGTGATATGGCTACAACCATAAGCCTTAGCCATTTCAATATTGCTGTTGTAACGAAGTGAGTTGTGTTTCAGCCATGCGATGACTTCTACTGCCTTAGCAGTGTCTACATCACATGGGAACACGTGTTCTGGATTGATACAACGATAATCCCCGCATGTATTACAATAGCGATACTTCTCTGGGAAATCTCGGTCGGGCTGGGCTTTCATCACCATAAAGCGTTTCACGCTGTTGTATAGTGCCTTGCCACCCTTGAGCCGAACTTGAATGATAGGACTTCTATGGGCAAATCGCCCTGTCCATATCATACAACCCCGCTCATTCATTTCTACTTTACTGTCGATTGCCGTCTGTATTGTTGGCACATCGTTCACATCATAAAGCTCGTCAAACTTTGCCATTATTCCCCCTTATAGACAATCTAAACCGTCACGTGTATCGATTAATGCGGAGTATGTTTCGCCATTGTCGTCACGTGGTCGAACAATACCTGTACCATGATAAACACTATAGCCTTCAACATACATGGTTCTATCTTCATCTTCGTCATACCAATCGTCATCATTAATGACCATACATTTAATCACTTCTAACCCTGTTATCGGGTGTCTGAACACTTTGCCACCGTGGTCGAACAGATTAGCCCATGGGTCAATAAATGGTGCAACAAAATGCCCGAGAATATCGTCATCTTCTTTGTAATACCATGCGCCATCGTTGTCAGTACTACCCTCATTATAATAATCCCGTAAGTTATAATCACAATCATCGGCATTTTTTAGATAATCATCTAAATAGTTAGCTTTGATTGCATAGAATATTCTATCCACCGGCTTGCCATTATAAAGACAGTTTCTAATGAGATTGCTTGCTTTCTCGTTGCCATATGCTTTGCCGTACAGAAGTTTTGGTGTGCTATGGTCGCTGTAAGATACAACGGCACGTGCAATAAATGGATACTCGGTAGCATCATCAATCTCGTCAGGGCTGTATGTTGATACTAAACCTAGACGGAAATCAGGTGCGTAGTCATACCCTTGTAGCGGGTGAATATAATCACCATTAATCTGACTACCATAGTGGCTAGGCGAATAAGCCATGCATGAATGTAAATTCTGCGTATCACTTAGAGCTTTATAATGCTCATAATAGTTGTTGTCAGTGAAGTACATCCACAGATTACCAGTGTTCGCCTTAATTTCATTTGCCATTAATTTAACACGATACTGCACCCATGCTTCTTTGAAACACTCATCGTCTAAATCAAAGTGTTGAGCTAACTCCTTCATACTTCTAATTAGATTTGTAAGTGTTTCAATAACCAACGCTAAGGCTTTTGTATGTTTAATTGCACGTGGAATTTCAATTGTCTCGTTAATTAATGTAACGTGTGGTGTGTCGCCGTTCATTAACTTGTAAACAGTTATGTTGAAATTTCCTTTTGTCGTAGTGTCAGTAAACTTAGCGTCTGTATACGTTAAACTGCGATATGTTGTTAACCCTGTGGCGCTGTCAAATAAATACCCCACTACTGTACACATTGAGCCATATACAATATTTTTAATTGTGTCTTCGCTACAACTACCGCTCAGCTGTAAAGGCTCGCTCACCATGTTATAAAATGCGCGTTGCTTTTCTGTTACATCTTCTGATGTTGAAAGCTCACGTGCACGACCCATGGCACTTCTAATATCTGCCAACATCTCTTTAATACTAGGCATTTTCAGCTCCTTCATCTTCAAAAGTAAACCCATAAGCCACACAAATATCTGTGAATGATGACCCATAGTAACCATAACAGGCTGTGTCTAAGTCGTAGTAACATTCAATGCCACCGTGTAGAATACAGTGTCGCATGAAGTCTGTATCTACTGCGAACAAGTCCGCTAATAAATCAGGTACAGGCTCAGTCATCTGTGGATTATCAGGTTTAGTGTATGTACTAGACTTAGAATAATTACCGTAGCCATAAGAATACCCACTACCATATCCATAACCATATCCGTATCCATATCCGCTGTAGCTGGGTAAGCCGAAGTCGCCCGCCTTGCGTGTAACCTTAGCTTTACTCCAATCAACCTTGCGTAATGCGTCTGCTAACTGGTCAAGATATGGTAACAACACTTGTTCATCTGCTGAGTGTGCGTTAATGTAACCACTCGCAATGTTTACATTCTCAGGGATAACTTCTGCGAATGTTGCCACATCAGTGTATGAGCCCCTGTCTGATAACTCATGCCCCATACCTAACTCATCAACAAGCCATTGTGCAAATGCTTTACTTGCACACTCGCCCACTGACTGCTCATAAACCATATCTTTAGTACCACGACGGTCAATCTCTACCGCAAAGTCATACTGTTTCAAGAATGGCTCGGCATGTTGTAATACTGCATCTGCACCTACACCGCCCACTTCTTCACCTGTGGTAAAACAATAGCCACCTAGAACACCATTTGCCATTAAGTTAAGCATTACTGCTAAACCCGCTCCGTCATCTGCACCTAAGCATGCAACATCTTCATTTAACACTAGGCTTTCATTAATGTATGCCACACCGTCACGCACTGATACTTGTTTGCGTGTCCACTGTATCTTGTCTGTCTGTGTCGGTGCTCCGTGTCCGTAACGTGTTTCACTATATCCTGTATCACGGTCTACTGTGTCATAGTGTGCCACATATAATGTTTTGCCGAAGTCATTATCTTTCGATACATCAAACATAAAGTTATGGTAGCCATGCCCTGTGTCACCACTGCTCACCACTTTTGTTGCCACTGTGTAGCCCGCTTTCTCTAGTTGAGATACAATTTCTTGTAACTTAGGAATCAACCACTCTTTTGCAAACAGTGCGATACCTTGACTGCGGAACTGTCTGCGGTAACCCATAATTTGATTGGCTAAAACTGATGGTGCGTTGCGGTCTGCTGGGAACACCCACCCTTTAACACCTTCTAATTGTTGTGGCTCATATTTTTTATAAGTTTTGTAATAGGTTTTCCCTGCTCCTGTGGCTGGAACGGTTGAGCTTGTCGGCGTTGTAACAGAACTCGTAACTTCTTGCGTAGTCGCTGGAGTTTGAGCTTGCGTTGTATCTCCGTTAGTTGTTTGAGCTGGTTCATTTGTTGCACCTATTTTGTATTTAATAGTTGAGTTAGTCATTTAGTGTCACCCCTAGTGATTCTGCACGTTGTTTAAGTTGTTTAATTTCATCATGTTTGCGTTGTGTGATGATGTTTATGTATTCAATTCTTGAATTAATCTCGCTCTGTATCGCATCTCTAATTGCTGAAAGTTTAAGGTCGTCATCTGAGAGCCCAAACTCGAGAGATACGTAACCGCCCAATCTGGGGGAGTATCGTCCAATCCCCTGCCCTACTCCATTCTCAGAAATAACACAGTGGTCATACCAATCTTCTTCTTCTGATACCCACGTTCGCTGACTTAATCTAAGGACTTCACCTTTTTTAAGTCCATATGGCAAGTCGTTTGTGTTAATATCTTCACTTGCCCAATCAACCACAGTCGCCACATAAAATTCACGTCCAATCTCATCATAGAAAGGTGTGCTATCGACTGTAAAATGTCTGCGACCACCGTCAATGAACGGTACAATGTATCTCGGTGTTCTGTGTCCATCTCTTAAAAATGCTGATGATGAGCGGTATGCACGGAATTTAAGCCCACCAGCGTGTTTTGTTCGTAGTGTTCGTGCCACATAGTGCCCTGCACTTTCTTTCCCATAATATCTTGAATAACACCATTCACCGTCTTTCTGATAAATAATCACTCGACCGTCAAAGGCGTATTCTTCTTCATCTTTAATTCTGCTTGGTGGCACGGTGCTAACTAGCCCTAACCAAAAATCACCGCCCGAATATCCTTCAACATTTGCGGTAAATACAGCTGACTTAAGATTGTTGTCATCAATCTTTTGAAACTCGTCCTTAACATTATGCTTAACAATAAAGCCCGCCTGTTCTGCCAATGTTGGGTTACATGTTGTCAAGTGTGTGAAGTCGCCAAAGTGCTCCGCTCCATGAGTCATGCACGATGATAGGTCGGCTTTGCTCTCAAGCCGTGCATAATGCTCTGCAATATACTTCTGCGTTTTATACAGATACACTCGCTCTGCTGTGCCAGCGATTGCATTTAATGCTTCTTTTAAATGCTTTTCTTGCACTTCATACCCATTAATGAACGCAATCATTCTCAAGAAGTTAGGCATTGTCATCACATCATTCTTGTTAATCTTGAATACTTTTCGACAATATTTCTCTACATCTTCTACTAACTTGTCAAAGCGTGTATGGTGTACTCCGTTCCATTTCTCAATCACCTTCACAATCTCACGCACTTGACTGTTGCCAGTGTCCATGAGTGGGTGCTCAATAACAGGTGGTCGAAAATTTTTGATTGTAACCGTCTTTCTTGTTGCACTGACTTCTCCAATGAATGATGAGCCATACCATGTTGCAAGGGTATTAATTTTTGGACTCCACGTGTCGCCATTGAATATGTTAGTCAATGTTACTCGTACTGTTGAAAGCTCAAATTCACCCGCTGACAACTCTTTTACCAGCTCAACGCTTGAATTTAATTCTTTATCTGATTTTAACTGTCTATCTAATTGCATGATTAATTTCCTTATGAAGTTAGGGTGCATAAGAGAGCACACAAAGACGGTCGGAAACACTACTAACACTCACCGTCAATGCATACTCTACTATGCACCCTAGTTAAACTATTTTCTTATCTGTTGTTGTAATAATTGAACACTTCTAATCCGTCTAACACGTACATGCCACGGTCGTTGCTCCAACGGGCATAATAACTTTCCACCCAATCGTTTAAATCTTCTACATAGATAAGCTCATCTTCATCTTCTCTATATTCATTCCCCGTAATTGCACAGGTGTGGTATACGACTGGCTCAAAGAAGTACACGATAGCATCGTGTGGCTCAACACGCCAATAACCGTCCACTTCATCATCTTCATCTTCATAGCGGTCGTATATCTCATAAACTGTTGCCTCAATCCCGTGCGGTGTGCAATCTTCACGTACCACATGCAATTTATTTAATGCATTTAAATAAGTGTCGTTTGCATCGTTCCCCCCGTCCACGTATGGTGCAATTTTCTTGCCCTGTACATTATACCCATAGAGTTTAATGCCCCACGGTGTATCTGATGTAACATAATCTTCAAACACATCATGCCAATCTTGCTCGCTTGAGCCATACCAGCGGGCACATGCTGTCCCGTCAGAAAATCCACGTGCAATGAACGGGATTTTATCGTGAGTTTGACCTAATACTTTTTCAGGCGGTAGCGTGCTCACGCATAACATGCAATTAGGGTCATGGTCAAATCCTTCATATGCACGGAATGGGTGCACCCATACTTGTCGCCCGTCTTTATTAGTTGCGAAGTAGTTAAACTTTCTCACCGCCCAATCAAGTTTACTGTCCGTCATGCATGAGGTTGTATTTGTTCTTTCTGCAATAAGACAAGCCACTTCAGGCATGCAATTTTTCACCTTGTATAAGTAGTAAACTTTTTCTTTTAACTTTTCCAGCCACTCTTTGAGATACTTCTCAGGCAAGCCATATGGTTTAAGCAGTGCATGGTATAACCATTTTACTAAACCTTCTTTTGTCATTGTGCCGTCTGACTTGCACCCATAACGTTTTGGCATTACACCATTTAGATATCCGTCCGCATATGCTTTGGTGCGTACATGGTCGAACACTTTAATCTGTTCATTATACATGCCCACTTCAACAAGAATACGTTCGCTTAATTCTCGGCTGTCTTGTAGAAATATACGGATTTTCTCGTCCGCATACATATCCACAAAACCTAGTGGGCTCTGTGTTGTTGTATTAAAACGTGCATGCTCAATCTGCCCTAGAATGTTGCGTAGCGTGTAACCTTCTGCCACGCCTTCACCTACAAATTCAGCTTTTACTTCTGTACCTAGTAAATCGTGTTCGATACGCTCAACATGGGCGTACACCTTCTCAGATAATTTAAATGTTTTCATAGTGTTTCCTTTTATAGTGTTGTTAATAAATAAAGGTGCACCCTAACTGCAATTAAGGTGCACGATTATTGACTAACTAATTAGTCTTGTTCATCTAGGCAACTAAAGAATTTAGTCTTGCCATAGACTACTGACCCAATTTGATTGCCGTCCGTGTCAATATGTTTAACAATGACCGCACCAAAGTCGGTGTTAGTCAATGTTACAAAACCACCACTGCCCGCAGTAGTCGGACGTGAGAATGTTTGCATTGTGCCCGCACTAAATGCTTTTTGTACATCTCTTAGCAAGGTGTCATTCTTGCCTAGTGTGGCTAATAAGCCAGCTCTGATTGTGTCGTCTTTGCCCGTACCTAGTTTGATATGAGCTGTTGCATCGATATTAATCTTTGCCATAAGTTGTTTACTCCATTTCATTTTATTAATAAAATGCCCGCACTGTGAAGGTCGCGGGCTGTTATATTCTGACTATTCCGTTACAGGAACAATCAAGAATTCTTTTTTCAGTGCACGTATTAAGTCTTGCGTTGCTCGTTTAATTGCACCGTCATTTGTGAATCCGTCAAGCTCGGATTTATAGCTCCGCTTGTCTTTCAGAATATAAGACTGCTTAAACCACAGTCCGATATTGTATCGCTTGCGTGCTTTAACTACTAAATTTCTAGGATACTCGGGATTCTCTGTGTCCACTTCATCACAAGTTACTTCAATCCCGCACACGGCTAGACAGTCCAATTCTGTGTATGCTGTGCCGACTGGTGTGCCGTATTTCTTGTTAATAATTGCAAATTCCATAATCATTCTCCTAGTAGTCAGGTGTAATCAGGGCGTAGATAAACATTGCCACCGTGCATGATGTAATCGCTATGATTAGGCATGCGTAGAACATGCTCTTAATCACTTCAGCTAGGTTATATTTCCAGCGGTCTTTATTCATGATGACCGTTGGATTTTTAAAATACTTGATTAAATTTTTCATAGTGTTTCCTTTTGTGTTAGTTAGTGTTTAATCATAGGCTTTATTATCTCATAACTAACAAAGCCTATTGTTAAAAACTAGCCTTAAGAACTCGCCATGCTGGTAGACGCACTAATCCCTTGTAATTGGTTTCATGTTAGTCTACTCGTTTAGTGTGCACGATAGGGTTACGTAGTAGCATGGTTTGCTGGTTTATTCCAGTTGCTATAGTGCACAGGTGGACGGTTTACCACCATTCAGATAGTTTTATCGCTAGAATACTTGAGCTGTCGCCTTCTTCATCATTGCAATATCTTTCCCTTTACTTCATACTTACCATGCTTTTATAATGCACCTGTTTTATTCTTACTTGAGCCATCGCCTTCAGAATCCAACAGATACAACACGGGCATGGTGTTCTACCGTTTTTTACCTAATTTTTAAAGAGCTAGTCAGGGCGGGTGCTTTATACCGTTCCTTTAATTTATGCCTTTATTTTAATCCTTTCTTTCTATCTTGTCAATACTTTTTTAAAAATATTTTTAACTTTTTTATTGTTTGCTTACTTATTAACCACTTTCATTTTTTAGGTATAAGTGCAACAAAAAGCCAGTTAAAGCTAGGGCAAGGATTAATTTTTAAAGAGCGATTAGGGAATGTTCCCTTTAATTGCCTTCAATTATACGCTTTCTATTTTCCTTGTCAATATCTTTTTTAAATTATTTTTAAAATTTTTATTGTTTGCTTATTTCTTGAACATTTGCAAAATCAAATAAAATTCTAATTATAACAATTAAAAAATTGCAATAACTAAATGCCAATATTGGCAAAAGATACATAGTGCACAAAGTGCAAAAGCGTATTTTTAAAGAGCATATTTGCAAGTAGCTAGGCTTTATACCGTTCCCTTGCTTTCTGATGCCTATTATACAGATTTTAAAATGCCAGTCAATAGAAACTTTAAAATATTTTAAAAAATTATACGGATTGGTTAATTATTGAGCAAATCTAGCGGGGAAGTGTGGCTTATTGAGAGCGATTCTCATTAAGGTGCGTTGGTGTGTAAGTTATTAGGCAAATTTGCAAGAATCAAGGCTTTAAAATTCAGTTTCTACATAATAGAGAAAATTAGTGAATTAATTAAGTGGAAACTGTTTTTTATTATACCTTTTTTTGGCTTTTTAACTTAATTTTTCTTTAAAATTGCAACAATCGGCACACTTTGACAGTTTTGTATCTAAAAACATAATAAAAAATAAAACTTTTATCACTTCTACCCTTTTGTTTAAAAAATGAGCAAAAAAGCCTAGTTTTTGAAGATTTTTTCACTGTATTGAGAACAATTCTCAAATAGCTTAACTTTTCAATTCTCATTAATCGCACTCCAAAACTCACTCTAATGAGAATAACGGCGTATAGATAAAGTTTTAAAATAGTTTAGTAAAGTTTAATATTATAGTCAGAAAGTTTTAAGGATTTAAAAACTAAGTCTTTAATTCTCATTAATCGCACTCCAAAACATCACTCCAATAAGAATAATTCTCAATAAGAGCATGGCAAGCGAAAATTTTTTGCGGTTTGAAGGTGCGGGCGGTTTAAAAGTGTCGAGGCGTAACAGTGCAAAGGCTTACAATATTTCAATCTGCTTTAATGATAGGATAGCTTAAGAGCATGGCAAGCCTTGCACCATAGCACCAGCAAGCAAGGCAAGATAAAGAGCGTAGGAGTTAAGCAGTCAAAGGCTATTGAGTTTTATTATCAGGGAGCGGGGGAGCTAGGCAGTGAAGCAGTGGCGCAGATACCCCCCTATGGGAACTTAATGGTGTCGGTGTGTCGGGGTGTTGCTATCAAAAGGGGTCACCTATAGATATAGAGTCCATTTTTCGGGTGGGTGAAAGGTGTCTCCACACCGACGCACTTACACAGCACGTTGCCAACACTTGCTCACGCACCTTGACACCATAACTGCAAAAAGCTCACGCACCCACACCCCCCTACTGGCAAAACTCACCTAGTGCATTAAAAATCTCAACCGAGCCAAACTCCCCCTCTTATATTGCATCTGTTTGCCGCTAAAAAATAGTGCTTGACAAACTACTCAACTCGTGCAACAATATCACTGTTTAAAGCCTCTTTTCAGTCCTTAAACACAATCATGAGAATTTCCTTTTATAGTTAAAAGCCCCGGTCCGGAACAGCTGGGGCTTTATATTTATAGTATATTTATATGCTATACATATCTGTCTTGCACACCACTATTATTCATCTGCTACTTGCAAGTACACACCGACACTGGTACACTACTCACACATTTAAACAAGAGGAACAAATCATGCCTACCAAATTTACAGAACAAGATGTCGCAAGACTCATTCAACTATGGAACGCCAATCTCTCAGCAAAAGATATTGCACTTGAAATGGGGCGTAGTTTCCATAATATCCGCAACAAGATAAAATCATTGCAAAAGAAAGGTGAAATTGCACCACGCTCTAACACCAATAAAGTAGATGATACATTCATTGAAATAACTGCAGCAGCACACCAACTCCCGATTGAAGTGGTAAAACATTTCACCACATTGTTCTCAGGTGGTCAGGAGCGTGTGATTGCTGGTACTCAACAATGTTGCGAAGCCTATACCCGTCAGAAAGGTTATTGCTATTATTTACCTGATAGAGTTAAGCTGACATTAGACACATCACCATCTGGTGTAGTGCCGATGCAAGGACATCAAGGGGAATTGATTCTCGTATGCCTTGCCATTGCTAACACACGTAAGACAATGAGCCACGACGGGTTCATTAATTTGTGCAAGACTATTGCAACAACATTCGCGTAAGTCTATAATAAGGACCGTAGCATATGAGCCATACGCTACAATTCCTTAGTTAGACAATTAGTTAAAAGTTGCTTTTCATTTGCTGAACCCTGTGACGGAACATTTTTCTTTGCAGTCGTTCAGCACTTTTTTTACCTCAGGTTTGCCCGATTCCACTGGTGCAATACTCACCCCCGCATTACACGTAGGCTGTACACAGTAGCATAAGCAGAAGTCTTCGGAGCTGCCGACTTGCTGTGGAGCTGGATTTTCTTTTGCTTTTATAATAGCACGAGCACCCTTCTCACAATTCACCACTAGGCTATCTTTATCAACAGTGATATACTCAAGATAACAATTTTCGAGGATGGCTTCCTTAACTTCGCTATTTTTGTTGCTATAATGTTTAGGGCAGCACTTCAAGAAGCGGCAGTTTTTAAAGATGCAGCCTTTCTCGAACTTGCACTGAGCGTAGAACACACAGTTCTCAAATTCACAGTATTCCGGGAATGTTGTACCGGGATTAAAAGTTTTACCTTTGTGTACTTGTTGAAATGCCATAGAGAGAAACCCAAATGAATGATGAACAAAAATATTCGGAAGAACTGATTTATGGAATGTATAAGCATATTCATATTTCAGAATTTGTCCGTGATTTAATTTTATATGGTCCGGGTCGCGTCGTCGAGGTTTGTGATACCCACAACGTGAGTGCGGAAGAATTTGAAGAAATTGTAGAACTTCCTTCGTTTAAAAAAGAGATGAGGGAGATTCGGGCGTTGGTGGAAGCATCACCGAACGCGCTTATTCAACTTAAAGCGCGTATGATTGCTGAAAAGTCACTCGAGGAGTTGCACGACATTATTAAGTCAGGTGCGCGTGACAACGACAGGGTGAACGCAGCTAAACTTGTGATGCAGGTGGCAGGTGTCGCTGATGCAGGTAGACTTGGCACAGGCGAGGAGAGTAATAAGCCGCAGGCGAGCGGTCTCGTGCTTAATGTTAATCTGGGACAGAACGGGGGACTTATTCCACCGCTTCCTGCAGGTGAGCAGCGTCCACTACGACGCGTGGCGGATATTAAGAAGAGTATCGAGGTGATTGATGTTAAGTGATGAGGACATTGTACGTGGTGCGGTGTCGGGTCATCACGCCCCGTCGCACAACGATGAGATTGGCTATGCCAGCGAGATGGGTGCAGACTACGCCCCTGTTGATGAACAGCAGGCGGTCATGGGTGAGAATGACATCGGGTTTAACTATTATATGTACCCGACAATACATAAGATGGCACTCAGTCCAGCCCGTCTCAAGTTTATAATTGGCGCCGCAGGAAGTGGTAAGACCAGTGGAATTATATGGACATTACTATTACAGGCTATTATGCAAGAGCCAGCGGCAGATGGGGTGCGATACTCTCGTGCACTTGTCGCGCGTAACACTAACTCAATGTTGCGTTCAACTACTATACCGTCATTTAAGACAATGGTGGGTAACTTGATGACATTCCGCACGGGGAGTTTCCCAATGATGGCGCACGCTCGGTTTGAGTTAAATGATGGCACTAAGGTGCACTTTGATGTGGAGTTCTTGTCATTTGATGATGAGAAGTCACAGAATAAGTTGCTGGGGTGTGAGCCGACATTCGGATTTATTGATGAGTTGTCGGAGTTCCCAGAGTCATTAGTATTTGCGATTGACCGACGGCTTGGGCGATACCCATCAGGTAGATTTGGTAAGGCGACATGGGTTGGACTATTTGGGGCGACTAACGGTCCGCTTAAAAATCACTGGCTCTATAGATGGTATCTCGGGGATAAAGATGACGAGTTCAAGATGATGTCTGAACGCATGGGTCGTCCATATTTTGAGTTATTCAGACAGCCACCAGCATTACTAAGACAGCCTGATGGGTCGTGGGACCCGAACCCGATGGCGGAGAATATAGAAAATCTGCCGGGCGGGTATAACTATTATTATGCCATGCTCGGTGGTGAAGAACAGAAGATTAAGGCATATGTGGAAGGTGAGTTTGCAGACCTCGTGACCGGCAAGGTGGTATTCCCTGAGTTCAACGAGAGCCGTCATGTCATCGACCAGTTTAATGTGCCAGCAGGTGCGCCACTTTATTTATCCTTCGACTTCGGTCGTACGCCAGTGTGTCTTGTTGGTACAATGACTGCAGGCGGTCGTCTTATTATTATAGATGAGGTGATGGGTGAGGACATGTCTATTGAGACGCTTACAGTTGAGCACATTAAGCCGACACTGCGACGCAGATACATTAATAACTTGGTCGAGGGGGCGTGGGGTGACCCTGCAGGTCTCGTGCAAGCACAGTCTGTTGATGTGTCACCATATGACATCTTATTAAATAATGGTATTCCGATTGAGAGTCCGGGCACGAACAAACTTCAGCCACGGATTGAGGCAGTTAAACAGAGACTAACTAAATTAGACTCAATGGGGCAGCCTTTACTCCAAATCACAAAAAATTGCAAATTTTTAATTGAAGCATTAAAATACAACTACATTTATGAGAATGTACGTGGCAAGAATGATGTAGTACGAGATACACCGACCAAATCTCACGAAGGTTGGACATCAGATTTAGCCGATGCGTTGCAATATATGGTGCTAGGTATTAACATTAGCAGCCGTATGAGTAAGTCGAGCTCGAACAGAAGTTCAAGACGACATTCACGTTTCATATAAATAGGAGAAAAGTAGTATGCCATGCCAAGGTAAACGACCACCACACGGCTGTCCAGTAGGCGGTAATCGTGGTAAAACACCAGCACACAAATAAGGCGGTGAACGGTGGGTAAGAAACACGACAGATTAGTAGAAGAACTCGGGCAGTATGTCCGTGACCGCTTCGAGATTGCTAAAGACACGAAACGCGAGCAGTATGACATCTTGTTAGACTGTTTACGCCAAGTTCGTGGGGAATTACTCGCCTGTGAAACTCTTGACCCTGACATCGATGTGAATTTTAACATCACATCACCGATTGTTAAGGGTATCGTGGGTCTCATTCGAGATGTATTTGCTAACTCGATTGAGAACCCATTTGTCATTAAAGCAACACCGCAAGCAGACTTAGACGATGCTCAGACTAAGAATGTGTTACAAGCGGTGATGGCGCAACTCCAACAGATGCCGATGATGACCCCTGACATGCTTGAGCAGGCAGCGGCAGAACAAGGTCAGGCACTTAAAAATGCAGCGATGCAAGAACAGCAGAAATTATCTGCTATTGCCGCTGATAAAATGAATACATTAATTCAGGACAGACTTCATGATGCTGATTGGCTACGCCAGTTTGGCGATTTTATATATAACTTTGTTGTATATCCTGCTGCTATTATGAAGACACCTGCGGTTGTGATGAAACCGTGGAAGCGTTGGAATGGACAACGTATGGTAGTGGAGCGTAAATTAATTCGCGCAGTAGAAAACATTTCTCCGTTTGATTTCTACCCAGCACCTAACGCACAGTCCGTACAAGACGCAGAGTATGTTGTGGAACTCCGCAAATGCTCACGTTCTGAATTGGTGGGGTACTACTCTGCACCGGGCTTCGATGGCGAGGGAATCCGCCAAGTGTTGAAGGAACATCCTGAAGGCTGGCTCGAAGAACGCGAGGACGGCAAGGACCATAACCCTGAGATTGATACAGACCAATATGCCATTGGACTTGAGAACGACGCTCAAGGATTTTATGACTGTGTTGGATTCTACGGGGCAATCCGTGGCGAATTACTCGAGGAGTTCGGTGTTGAAGTAGGCTCTCCAGACATTTCTTACGAAGCAGAGATTTGGACAATTAACGATATTGTTATTAAAGCAGTATTAAACCCAGACCCAGCGGGTCAGCGTCCATTCTATGTAGCATCATTTGAACCAATCCCGGGCGCATTTTGGGGCGAGTGTCCAGTTACCCGTCTACGTGATGTACAACGTGTATGTACAGCAACAATCGTAGCAATGGTACGTAATATGGGTCTCGCATCGGGTGTATTGGGTGAGGTAGAATCCGACCGTGTAATTGACGATGAAGATGTAAATGTAATCCTGCCGAATACCATTCGCGAGGTTAAATCTGTGATTGGTATGCAAGGTCGCGCATACAACTTCTATACCGTGCCAGATATTTCACATCAACTGTTAAATGTGTTCGAGCGTTTCATGCAATATGGGTATGAGACAATCGGTATTCCTCGTGTGGCGTTTGGTTCGACAGAGAACATCGGTACACTAGGACGCACATCTGGTGGTGTAGCAATGGTATTAAACCAAGCGAGTAAATCTGTAAAATTTGCATTACGGGTGCTTGAGGAGAATATCATTGAGCCAGTTGTTCAGTCATACATTGATTATGAGTTAATGTACTCGTTAGATGAAACCATTAAAGGTGACATTCGAGTCCATGCACGTGGTGTAAGTGGTATTGTAGAGAAAGAAACACAAGAGTCTAAACTACAATGGGCACTACAATCACTAAGCTCATACGTACAAGTCATTGACCCTAACACCGGACAACCGATTGTTCCACCTGCGGCAATTCAGCGCTTGTTGTATCAAATCTTTAAAGTTAGTGGTATCAGTACCGAGGGAATTTTCCCAGACTTTGATTTACAGTCAGCTGTTACACAAGACATTCAAAGTTTGAACCCGCTGTATCAAGGTGGTACTATTGACGGTCGGAACGCTAGCGCAGGTCAAGCAATAGCGAACCAAAACAGTCTAACACCTAATTCACCAATGGGAGGTATGTAGTGAGTTGTTTCCAGCTTCACTTCGATGTCGCTATTGTGGATTCACACTCGGTGGAAACTGAACCACAGAATATTACTCTGTTCAAGACGGCAGTATTACACTTAATTCATGAGGACCCATGCGGAGCACCGTTAGATATTTGCGTGCAACGTGTGGTAAAATGTCAGAATGGATGTACAATTAGTACATTTCTACATGACTTCCCTATTGATGCATGTGACCCAATTCTTCCTCCGGGCGAGTACCAAGTTTCTGTAGGTTCAAAAATGACGATGCTAACCAATGCTGTAGTTGGAGTTGATGTGATTTTTGAAGAAGTTACACCTGAATATGTGCAAGCCATCATTGCTAATAAAGCAGGAGGATGTTAATAATGGCAAAAACTAAAGTTTCACAGCAAGAAGCTGGAGCATTTAGACGCTTCCGTTCTTCTGCTGACGCGGAACAAATTAAGAACGTATTACTTCGCGAGTTAAATTTAACCCGTGACGCATACGAAGATACAGCAGCAAGCGAAGAAAACCGTATTGCAGTAAATGCGGTAAAATCCGTGCTACGAGTTTTATTCAATGATGAGTTGGAGCGAATCGATGAGTAAATATGAATCAGCAGTTTCACATTTAGAGTTAGGGCAGAAATTGGTCGCTACCATGTTACGTGGTACAACTGATTCTTCATTTACCTTAATGCGCGGTGTAGCAGCAAACTGCGACAAACGTATGGAAGATTACTTATGGACTGAAGTTATCAAAGATGGTAAACCAGTTCAATTAAGTTTAAGTAAGGATAACCCATTAGAGATTACCTTACCGGGAACGTATAAATTCAGAAATGATGGCACTGATGATGAACAGGCATTAATTGATATGACTGTTTACAAATGTGTTGAATAGGAGCAATTATGTCAAGCCAAGTACGTATTGATGAAATTGTCCGTATGATGAAGACGATTCCAGCATTTCGACTCTTTCAAGAATATATTACGACTGAGTTAGAACGCGAACGTGAATTGTACGAGAACAGCGAAGCGAATGAGTTTCTGCGTGGTCGCGTATCAATTATCAAAAAACTAAAAGCCGATTTGGAGAAATAACGAATGGCAGACTTCGACCAAACACAAAGTGAACTAGATCAATTTTTAGACCAGCAGTTTTCCCAACCTGCATCTGAAGAACAAGTTAAAAATCCTGAACAACCTCAAGATGATGAAGTTGATATTTCAGAGTATTTAACAGGTGACGAAGATGAATTACCACAGGAAACACCTGCAGGTCTAACACAGCCAGCTCAAGCTGAACCAACACAAAATGCAACAGTTTCTAGTGAGGACCGTTTAATTGCATTAGAACGTGAGTTAGCGGCAACTAAAGCTCGTGCAGAAATGTATGAGACTGCAGTACGTGCTAATTACGAACGTGAGTATGGTAAGCAACAACCGACAGAACCGCAACAACCAACACTTGCGTATTCTGATGATGAGCTAGCTGTAGATGAAAGATTTGAAGCCGACTATGGGGACGCAAACCCATACATTCAAAGTATCGCACGACGAGTCGCTAATGACTTGTATAAACGTGCGGTAGTACCTTTGCAACAGAAATTAGATGGTGTAACCAGCCAACTTGAAGCACAACGCGGTATCAATGACCAAAACCAAAAATTTGCGTTTGAGACTGAATTGCGTAAAGCTGTGCCAGATTTGGATGAAATTGCATACTCTAATGAGTGGCAAAGTTACTTAAAACAACCTGCTCCGTATACTGGCGGTACAGTAACTATTGCACAAGTAGTACAAAGCGGTATACAATCAGGTAATATGAAGCAAGTGGTGGAAGTGATTGAGGATTTCAAAGGCAAACGCCAACGTTCTCAACCACAAACGCAACAAGTTGCACCGGGTCGTTCACAGACCACGCAACCTGTTACAGCGCCACGTGGACAGAAAGTGCTCAAGATGTCGGACTTCGAGCGAGCTACCGCTAACTTCCAAGCAGGTAAACTTTCATGGGATAAGTATCAACGTATCACAGATGAGTTTAATGCCGCGATGGTAGAGGGTAGAGTAAACACAAACCGATAACGTAGGAGTTATTAAATGCAAAACAAACCGGGTGGCGTTTTACCGTCAGCAAGTGGTTATCAAGTGTATAATGCACTAAACACCCCTATCTATGCAAAAGCGTTCTTAGCTCGCTTCTACGCTGACTCAATCGCAGGGTCTATTACCTCTCAGGATATTATCCCTGCTGAATTGAAACAGTGTGGCGACCAAGTTACTTTCCGCGTAGCACCAGTGGGTGAAATTTTTGATTACATTAACAACCAAGACTTAGAAGTTTCAACCTTGAACACTGAGTTAAAAACCATGGTTGTTAAACGTGGTAAATACTGGAACTTAAAACTTTCATATGTTGATGAAAAACGTACTTGTAACATCAAAGAGTACGTAAATGAGTTCATGGAAAACAGCACATTGTTGTTACGCCAACACATCGACCGTGAAATCTTAACTGAAGTTCCGTTACTAGCTGACCCTTACAATAAAGGTATCAAAGCTGGTATCAAGTCAGGTGCATACAACTTAGGTCAATTAGGTCAGCCTGTTGCCTTAAACAAAGAAACAATTTTAACTAAATTGTCTCACTTATCTACCGTTCTTGACGAACAAAACGTTCCAGAGAAAGGTCGTTATGTTGTATTACCAACAATGGCTAAAACCTTGTTCTACACCAACCCGTTATTAAATAACGCATGTGCAGCAGGCACTGGCAAAGCAATTCTTTTAAGCCAACAATTCTTAGATGTTGCTGGTTTCAAAGTGTACTTCACCAACAACATGCCTATGTACTTTGACCCGCAAGTGAACAAACAAACGTTTTTAATCTTAGCTGGTTTCAAAGATGCAGTTGGTTTCATCACTCAATTAACAAACCAAGAAGTAATCGACAAAGACCCACGTTCTTTCGATAAATACTGGCGCGGTTTGACCATTTATGACTTCGATGTATTAACACCTGAAAAATTAGCTGTGTTATACGCAACCATCGAAATCGAGTAAGGAGTTAGACAATGGCTAAGTACAATATCTATCTTGGTGGTAACAAACGCAACGTTGCAGCATATGGCGACGCTATGTGGGATGCAGGTTTAGACCCAGCAGACCAACACGTTGAATATGCAGCTCACTTAAAAACTCGCCACAAAACAATGCAGTTCTACTATGACGATGGTCATGAGCACATGCGTATGTGGTATCGCCAAAAAGGTTTAGGCGTATTACCAGTAGGTGACGAGTTAGGTGTTATCTTATTAGCAGCTGGTTCTTTTGTTAATAACATCGTGTTACATAACAAAAAAGCATTAGCAGAAGGCAAAATCACTGTTATTTTAAACGGTGTTGCCGGTGATGCTCCAGCAGACTTAGCAGCATTAGCTGACAAAGTAAAAGATGCTAAAGATAAATTAGCGAAAGCACAAGCTCAAGCTAATACAGACCCAACAAACGCTGGCTTAAAATCAGCTGTAACCGCAGCTAAAAAAGCTGTAGCAGATGCAGAAAAAGCATTAGCTGAAGCAAACAGCCGTGAAGTTGAGACCTTCGATGTTGATTTAACAAAAGAAGGCTACACTGTATTACGCTCAACTGAGTTCTTACAATCTAACGGTGACATCACCATTAAGATTAAAGAGGGTTCATTATCAGGTGCATGTTTCACAGTATCAGCATCGGTAGAAAACCATAACGACCAACACGGTTGTTCATGCTACCAAGCTCCATGTGAGACTGTTTACCCGGACCCACAATGTGTACGCTTACCAGCATAAGCCAAGTACGAGGGCAGGGCTAGACCCTGCCTTTTTATTAACTACAAGAGAAAACAAAAATGCAATTAAACCGTAAACCACTAGCTTTCGTTGATGAAAGCGGTTATGTAGTCCCAAATCCTACATTCACAACAGAATCAATTAAACACCTTAATGGTCGTTTTGTTTACACCAAAGCAGATTTAGAGTTTGCGATTGACGAAATGAATCGTAAACAGGAAGAACGCAGAATGTTAGCTGACCAACATTATGGTAGCGACTCTGTACAAATTCCAACAGACTACGAAACCATCGAAGATGTAGAAGTAATCATGGATGGACATCGTGAAACAGTACCGTCAATGACTGCAGCACCTAATCGTCGCAAGAAAACAGAAGGCAAATCAGCAAAACTTATGATGCCTAACGAAGCTCCATTACCTGAATCATTAAATATGGAGCAACGTGGAATGAACTTGACAGAAGAAGAACGTGCAGATATGCGTGGAATTGATGTACATGCAGCAGCAAAAGCTATGTTCGGAGTAGATAACTAATGGCAATCACAGCAAGAAATCTTATTGAAGATGTATCAAGATACTTATCTGACTACGATGAAGATGAGTCCTACGTTCATTGGACAAAAGAGGACTTGCTGTCGTATTTCAAGCGTGCAATTAGTATCGTTGCCATCACAAAACGGGATAAATTCACCCGTAAAACAGAAGTAAAACTAGTGGAAGGAGCATTACAAGATGTTCCTACCTCTTGCGAGTCCGATATTAAAGTATGGGGACTAGCAGACGAGAATGGCACTGTTAAGACCATTGCTCGACAATCAAAGCTAACTTACTACCCTACGCTCGGAAGACCGGTGTGCAAAGGTAAAGTAAAAGGCGACACAGAATACAAATTACGAAGCTATGAATATAGCGTGGATAATCCTCGTCAAATCATAGTAGACCCGCCAGTACCAGCTGGCACTAACGCTACACTCGTCATTTCATGCTATATGCCACCAGATGTCACAAGTGAGGACAGCTCAGTAGAGTTAGGGGCTGATGCAGAAGCAGCAGTATTTGAATTTATGCTGTATTACGCATGGGGTGTAGATATTGAAGATAACGCCAACAGAGAACGCAGCGACAGTCATTGGAATAAAGCTATTCAATTACTGCAGCTATCCAGCGGGGCGGAAGCATTAGCACGGCAGGTTAGATAATGAAAACAATCGAAGATTTTGAACCGTTCGTACTCGCCTACGCACCGTTCGTTCCACAAGAGATTCTTCAACACGCAATCAGAGAGACTATCGTAGAATTTATGCGAGAGTCTCGTTGCGCTTCTGACACATTAGATGTGGAGACACAAGAGAAAGTCGGTGACTACATGCTAGAAGTACCAGACTGTCGTAGAATTGTTAAAGTAACATCAGTTATAGAAAGCCCTTTACACTGTAGCGGTAGAGAAAACTGGAATCCACTTGTACAGGGCGAAGAAGCAGATTACACAATCGAGCTACGCCGTGGTGAACACCCAATCATTGTTTTAAACAACCCACGCAATAAACCAACAAAACTACGGGTAGATTATGTTTGGGCAATCGGTAGAGATGATTGTGATGTGCCAGATTTCATCTATGAAGACTACATGCAAGCCATTTTATACGGAACTCTAGTACGCTTGGCAATGCTGCCAGAACAAGATGCATTGTTCAGACAAATAACGTTATTCCAAACAAACTGGTTTAATGCATTACAACAAGCTAAAATAGACAAGACAGGCGGTAAAGCTCGCAGAATTATCGGAGCTAGCCTACTTGGAAGACGCGGCAGAGGACGATTATGGCTATAGTATTTGGCAACGCTCCGGAATCGAAATGTTGTAGAAATCAATGTCTACCAATCGCACCAGAGTATGAAGAAGTATGTTGTGACCCTTGTGACCCTTGCGAGGAGAAGAAGTGTCCACCAACAACATGTGCTTCTAACACAATTAAAATTCAGGCTGGTGAAGTAGAACGATGCTTTTCACTCCGTCAAATGGGGTGTAATGGTCGTCCTATTCCAGCAATTAGAACCTGTTTAAGAATGGATATTCGCAGAAAAGGTTTCTGCAGAGTATTACTTAAAATTACTCCATACCGAGTAGACGCTGAGAATGGCGTTTGTTTCTCGTGGGGAGATGGGTTCAAATCACTGCCGAAAGGCTATTATGAAGGCGACATCTATGTAAATAGTGAATGTTGCACACACGTGCTCTTATACATTCCGGGATGTCAAACCATCGTTGCAGACAGCACTCCAGTAATCGAAGAAGGCTGTGGCGGTATTGAATATAGCACTGGTTGCTGTGCAGTACCTCAGTACGATGAAGAAATCGAACAACCAACGGGAACATGCGATACGGGGTGTAGCGAATGTTAAATACTAAAGTATGGGGAAGATGTACAAAACTTGGTAAAGCTATTACATCTACCGACACACAAATTACATTGCCAGTTGGTGATGGTAGTAAATTCCGCATCAACGACCAAGAACACTTCTATTTAACACTGCGCAACGGTGGTGTAATGGAAGTGGTTAAAGTTGTAGCACGAGCTGGAGATGTACTAACTGTAGAACGAGCACAGGATAATACAACTGCACAGACATTTGGAAAAGACAGCTGCGCATGCGTAGAATGGAATCCACAACAATTATGTGAGTTTGTAAAAAGTTGTGCAGGTGGATGTACGAACATCACACCACAAACATTCGTAGTTACATGCGGAACATCTGTAACGGTTAATGAGTGCGGAAATATCACAGCAATCAACGGGAGCGAAAAATGCTAGAGTTTATTGATGGTTTCAAGTCTAAAGTTGTAGGACACGTACAGACCACATCTGACACAATTAATCTCCCATTTGCTGCCGCCAAAAAGCTTAACGACATGGTGGAAGGTAATCACATCTACTTGACTCTTAAATATTTAGACCGCTATGAAGTGGTAAAATATACGAAAGAAGGCGAAGTGAAGAATGGTAAAATTCCTGTTGAACGAGATGTTTTAGGAAAAGGTCGTAAAAACTTCCCATGTGGTAGCTGTGTGGTTGCAGATTGGAACTCAGTTCAATTACGTGAATTTATTTGCGCTAACAAGTGCTAAGGGGTCATATGGCTAATTGTGAACTAGGATTAGTTTCCTTACCATGCGACAGAAGCGGGACTGGATTTACAGCCCGCCCTTTAGACATTGAGAGCAATAGATTGCACCTTGTAAAAGGTCACGCAAAACACTTTCCAGTTATTTCCAATGGTCAGTATTTCTATGTACGAATCAAAGGATGTGACGGCTGCTGTGAAGTGGCAAAAGTAGTTGGCATTGATGAAGATGTATTAGAGTTAGAACGTACAATGAGTGCTAAATGCACTTGTATCACATCTAACACTATGGTTACGTACGAGTGGGATACACTACAAGCAATTAAAGATGTAGCAAACTCAATCGGCATCAATGTAGAATCTCCACTACGCTATGACGCATGTACCAGAACATTATCCATAGACTGCAAAGAATTATTTGCAAAAGATTGTGGCGGTTGCGGTTGTGGTGAAGGCATACCTAACGGTGGAAACGCTGTAGCACCTACAGGCGGATTACGCGGGGAACAAGGTGAAAAAGGCGATACCGGAGTAGGGTTAGCTTCATTCACAGTCACTGCTAGCGGACAGCTAATGTACACGCTAACAGATGGAACAACCCGCAGTGCTGGTGTATTACCAGTAGCGAAAGGTGCTCGCGGAGACCAAGGTCCTAAAGGCGAACCCGGTGTTCAAGGCGACAAAGGTGACGATGGTAAATATCCTACTGCAGTAAATATCGCAGATGGTAAAATCCGCTTTGTTATGTCTGACAACAGCGTACTGGAAACAGACGCATCTGCGTTGAAAGGTGAACAAGGCGAACAGGGTAAGCAAGGCGAGAAAGGTGAGAAAGGCGATGTTGGTTATTCATTCCAGTATGTAGAGACCGATGACAAAGCCTATGTATTTGGAGTGCCAAACACCGAGTTCACAATTCAATCACCTGTTATGACTGGCGTAACGCTTGGTCCGTATACAACAGCCGAAGATGGATTCGTTGAAATTCCAAAACCGCCAACATCAGGCAAAGCAGTATTAAAATTAATGGTTAAAGGTGCTATTGTAGGCATCGGGAGAACAGGCTAGATGAGAATTGCTCAATTTTATGGGCTAGTTCCAAAAGTAGCAGATAAATCTCTACCAGACGGTAAATCAGTAATCGCGAACAACATGGATATTTATGGCAATCACTTGAAACCAATTAGATTGCCAGAAGATACAGGAACGAGATTACTGACTTCCTGCGGAGAATTATTTACAGGAGAGCCAGTATCTATTCACAGAGCTGGCTCTTTGTATATTGCATGGGACAAACCTACATTCACAGCACCAGACTGGACACGTAAACTTGGCGAAACAACATTTTTATTCGTGGAGAATGGTATTTTATACCGCCAGTCTGCAGACCGTATTTTATCAAAACAATGCGCAATCCCTGTCGGAATTAAACGACCAGAGAACGCAGAAGTAACACTGGAGCGTATATCTAAAGCTGGTTGTCCTAAAACTAAGATTCCGCCATTGTGTATCGCGGATAACGACTGCGACAACGTGCCACACCCACCAGTTCCAACTGCATACTTATTCACATACATCAACGCATGTGGAGAAGAATCAGCGCAGTCTAAACCATCAGAAGTGGTAGATATTGAGTGGGGTGATGCAGCAAAAGTAACGGTCAAAGACACGCCACCAGCAAACGCTATTGCTCGCAGATGGTACAGAGCTGTATCAGACAATGAGAACAATGCTAGATGGCTGATGGTTGGAGAGACTCCGATAAATCAGACAGAGTTTTACGATAACAACTGCCCTTGCGACTTCTCATGCGAGTTATCAACAGACGTGCACGACGCACCGCCTGAGTGCTTAGAAGGCGTTGCAGCACTTGGAGACAATCTCACGGTTGTATGGAGTAACAAACATTTCTGGATTTCCGAGTATAACTTCCCCCATGCCTACAATCTGAATAATGAGTATAGATTGAGATACAGAATCAGAGGCATGTACGAGGTAACACCTAGAATTGAAGGCGATGTTCACTACACGATACTTGCAATCACAGAAGGATTACACTACACAATCGCAAGTGATGACCCGAATCAGGTAGATATTGCTGAGATTGAACAGCGTTACAAATGCGTGAACTTTAATAATGTGTGTCAAGTGGATAGCGAAGTTATCTATTCAGCGGAGCAGGGACTTGTCACGTTGTCACCGCAGGGTGAGCAGTTAATTACAGGCGAGCTTTTCACAGAACATGAATGGTCAATGTATGAGCCACGCACGGTAAGACTAGCCTTCCACGATGATAGGATTTTCGGCTTTACTAAATCAGGCGGATTCATCATGCAGGTGGGTTCAGATAAACGTAGAGACAGCGACTTAGTAACACACAATGTAGTTGTGCAACGTGGTTACACCGATGAAGTAAGTCCGTTTGTTGTTGTTAAAAATGGGATAATCTATGAGTGGGGCAAAGGCGAATATGCTACCTATGACTGGAAATCTCAGACAATGATGTTAGCAGGATTATGGAGACCTGTAGCATGTAAAGTAGTTTCACCTGACTTTGATAACATCATGCCACGCGGTCACAAAGAAGCTAAGATTAAGTTTGACGAATGGAGTAGACAAAATCCGTATGCAGATACAAGAGCATTTTTCTGCAAATATCCGGAATACCAACAACATTATTCACACTTAATTGGAAAACGACCATCGGTTACTGTTATCATCTATGCAGACGGTAGAGAGTATTATAGAAAGACAGTTTATTCAAATAAACCATTCTTACTCCCTAGACGGTACAAAGCAATAGATTGGGCGGTACGTGTTGTCGGCTCAATTAGAATAGACGAAATTCACTTAGAGAGCTCTAGAGAGAGCCTACTAGGAGGTAAATAATGGCACAGAGTACAGGCGGAGCATTACCAAACGTTAGCTCTAAACAGGATAATAAAGCTGATGTAGACACCAGTAATAAAAACAAGAACCAGAATCAAGGTACATGTGCATCGTCATGTGGTGTAAACCAAGCGTACGTTGAAAAAGGTGAAGCAACTGGTACTGGTTCTACACAGGTAAATGCCAACCATATTATCCAATACCCACGCCAACCAAAAATGGATGACGGTAAATGGATTGCCATTGGTTCTTTGTTGGGAGCATTATTAGGTAAGTTCGCAGACAACGGAACACTTAATAAAGCAAAAGAAGCTGAGAATAAGTGGAAAGCTATAAATGAACAACTCGCCGAGAAAGGCAGAGAAATCTGGGGTAAAATGCCTAATGAAGCTGCCGAAGCGGATAAAGCAGACAACGATTTAGAGGGTCAATATGGATGGAATATCGCAAGACGAGATGATGAGCTACGTAGAGCGCAACAACTTGACAACTGTAACGACCAACTTCATGAGAAGATTTGTTCATTCGCTCTCTGCGGCTATACACCTGATTATGACGGGATTACCGCTAGAATAAAGGCAGATGTAGCAGCGCAGACTAAAAAGCAACGTGAGCAGATGTGTAAAAACCTAAACCGATACTCAGCGAGACAATGTTGCGGTATTGAAACTGCTCTCGCAACTGCTGCAATTTCTACAACAGTTGGAGCATTATACAAAGCCCGTGAAGACGAACGTGCCCGTGCATGGCAGATTAATGAAGGGCTATTATTCAAGGCTGGCGAACTCATGGAGAACCATCGCAATGGTCGCTTCGGTTCATCTGCTACAATGGATAAAACTGGTATCAATATCCAGCAAGCTCGCTATGCTAGCCATAATGATAATTACCATAAACTAGCCGCTCTAGGCGCTGACTTCTTAACATCAGCAGGTAAAAACTACGCATGGCTTGCAGAGAGTTATCGTAGAACAGCTGACAGAATGTCTGGCGATTTAGCTAACCTAGGCGCATTGATTGCGGTAGTATTATCGATGTGGTTAGGTAAAAATGCTGGGGAGAATAATTGTGGCTGATGATACAAATAAATGCGCACCACACAACACCTGCAGAAACTTAAAAGAAACTGGACAGAACGAGACAAAATCTGTTCAGTTTGATAATATAGTTCAACCGAAGTGTTGCGAAGACGAGAAAAAGAAAAAATGAACTCACTAGACTCTTTAATGGGACTTAACCGACAAGGAATCCCATACGGTCAAGGTTACGCAGAAGACCCTATATTGCAGTTAGCAATGCAGGGTGATGACAATGCCTTGATGGAAGGAATGGGTGTACCACCACTGGAAGACCCATATGAATTGGTAGGAATGGAACAGCCAGCTGGCGGTGACATCGGACACCAACTAACACAGCAGATGCTAGGGCAACAAGTTCCACAGCTAACACAGCCAGAAATTAATGCTCTAGCACAGTCGCTAGGCATCGGAGTTCAGAATAACGACCCGATGACCGACCCGATGTATGCACCACAGTACAACATTATGTCTATTCTTGGAGGTAGATAATGCCATCATATGCAATGACCGGTAACGGTATCTTTGGCGGTTCTAACAACTTTTTAAGTATCCTAGGCGGAATTGGTAATGCTTGGGGCGACGGTATGATTTCAGGTATGAATATGGGTAAAGCTCTTATGGATTATCAGAAATCCGTATACACAAACCCATCAGCTACACGCGCAGCAATCGCTCAGAATATTGCCAACCAAGGAACTGCAGAGGGTACACATTATAGAAACTCTATTATGAACCCTATGCTTTCTCAGTTAGCTGGCGGTGGTCAGTTAGCAGACTGGCAGCGTGGACTATTAAACCAAGGTTATTTAAATATTGGGCAAGGTGTGAATAGTAATGCATCAGTGCAGAATGTTCAGGGTACACCAGTGACAACACAGCCTAACACGCAGCCCGCTACAACTGTTGCACAGCCTACACAACCTACAGCACCAACTGTGTATACACAGACACAGCCTGTAGCACCGACACCATATAATCCATATGGTAATTTAACATTAAATACTAATTTAAACGGCTGGCAAAACAACCGTACTGGAATCCCATACCGCCCAACAGGAGCTTAATATGTCACTACAACAGCGTATGGAGCTAGACGCTCGTGTTGCCAAAGCTATGGCTGATATAGAAGCTGCTAATGGTGAGCCTATTTCACCGATTGAGGAAGATGCAATCATGCTATCTGTCGCTCAAAAAATTCGGGCGGAGATGGAGGCAGAGGAAAAAGCAAGACAAGCTCAACAAGCTCAACAGGCGCAACAAGCTCAACGGGCGCAACAAGCTCAACAAGCGCAATCTGCATTTTTCAACGCAAATTCTGGCGGTATATTATCAGCATTGAGTGGTGCGGGATTAACACCTGAGGTTGTTGATTCAATGGGTGTAACACATATCGCAACACCAGAAGCAATCGAAGACGCACGAGCTAAACATATCAAAGCCATGAACGGTGAAGACCCGAATGGCGATGTGGAATCTAGAATTGAAGCGGCTAAACCGTGGGTTGGCGAGTACGACCCTACAACAGCAATCGGTGTAACAACAGCAGCGACAGCACAGCGACTAGCTCCTCTAGTTGCCGGTTCTGCCATTACACCAACAAAAACCACTAAGACTTCACAGGGCAAACGTTCAAGCACAATGAGAGCATTGTCTGGTGAAGGAACACAGGGTAAAACAACCACTGCGCAACCAACTACAATGCAGCCTGCAGAAGTAGACCCAGCTTTACAAATCGGCACTCGTGGTAGCTATATTCCATCTACAGGATTTACCACACCTAACAACGCTGGCGGAGCACAGATTACAATCTCTCCAGTAGAGTTCGGTGGTGACAATGGTGGACTTCAGTATGGCGCGATGAACGCATTATATGCGGACCCTAAACGTGCACCATCTCTAGGTGAGTTGTTGGCGTTTAGCTCAATCATGCAAGGTAAAAAAGACTTAGGTGGTCTTGACACTGTAACAGCAACAATGCAAAGTGCTGACAAGATGAACGCATATGCAGCACAGCAAAATGCAGCAGCTCGTATGCAACAGTTAATGCAAGCTGGCGCATCCGCAGATGAAGCTCGCTACCAAGCTATTTCAGAAGAAATGCTACGCAATGGTCAAGGTCGTGGAGCGGTGGCAATTACAATTCCAGAGTATGCCAAAGCAGCAGACGCACAGGCAGCTAGACTTATGGACACTGCACTAACTGCTGGCGGTGATTATCAGGCTAACAGTGCGTTTGGATATACTCCACTAGGGATTGGCTCGGTAACTACTAACTCAGATGGTTCGTACAATATGAATGTTGGTGGACAAAACATTACCGGTATTGCACCAGAATATACACGAATGAGTGTATACGGAGCAATTAAAGGCGATGGAAGCGGTAGTAAGTTAGCTAATGACTATGACTTGAAATACAATGACAAGTTATATAGCACCACAGTTGATTCTATGAAAGCTGAAACTGAAGCAGCTAAGATTTTATATGACATCAACAGAGGTGCATATGGCGACCCAAGCAAATTAACGCCTGAGCAGAAAGTACAACTTGCATATGAGATAGAGGAAGCTAAGTGGCGAGCCAGACTCAAAGGTAAAGAGGCGGCAGCTGGAGTAGGCACTGGTACAACAGGTAACAAAACGGGTATAGACCCTAAATGGTTCTAGGAGAATAGAATGGCAACATTACAGGAACAGCAAGAGTTTTACCGCCGACATTTACCACTGGCGGAACGAGCAGCGCAGCAATTAGGAACTCACCCATTTAACATTTTAGGGCAAATGGCTCTAGAATCTAATTGGGGTAAGTCAATCGCAGGTGCTCACAACTATGGCAACATCATGGAGACACGTAAAGGTGTTCAAGGTGTATGGGCAAACGACAACGGAAACCGCAGACAATTCCGTAACTTTGCCAATGACCAAGACTACTACAACCATTTCGTAGGTCTTATGGGTCGTAAATACAAAGGCGTATTCGGTGCTCAAACACCACAGCAATATGCAACAGCTCTAAAAGCTGGCGGTTATGCAGAAGACCCTAACTATGTACGCTCAATCGGTAACATGTTTAATGCTGTAAATAAAGTTGCAGGTACACTCGGTGGTCCATATCAATGGAATGGTCAGCCAACTACACCAATGCCCGTTATGAATGGTGGCGGAGATAATATCAGACCACGACCCCGCCCAGACGCTGGTCCGAGCTTAAATGCTTTACAGGGTATGCCAGCTCAACAACCGATGCAAGACCCACTGCAAATCCCAAATCTAATGGATTCAACACCTGTTGTGTATAACACAATGGATGCATTGGGCGGGTATAGAATCCGTAGACCTGACGAGTGGCGAGCACCATCTGCTCCGATTGTTCCAAACTTCGTTCACAACGGATTTTAAATGACATTTTAATCAACTACGATTACAATAAGGGCTATCTAATTAGGTAGCCCATTTTATTGGAGATTTTATGACACAATCAGTAAACGGCATGAATCGTTCCATGAGAACGCTAGTGAACGATGCACTCGCTCGCAGACAAGCCGCAGAAGACTTGAAGCAGTCTTATTACATGCAAGCTGTTGAAGAACAGAGAGCACGACGCGAAGCTGAACTTGCTCGTAGAGAAGCTGAATTACAACAGCAACAAGTACAGCAAGAACAGGGAGAACAACAAGCTCCACAGCAACCTATTTCCCCTTTAGATGACCCTAACTCAGCACTCTCTCAATTAATAAAAGAGCGTGGGCTGACAAAAGATAAGTATCTGGAGTTAAGCACTGCAGAGCGTCAATATGACTTTGCTGACCCTATTTTAGAGAAAAAGTGGAATACTTATGTTGCAGCTAACCCAGAAGTAGCAGCACAAGGCGGAGAGCAGTTGCAACGCACAAAAGATGCTTTCTTCAATCAGGGACGCAACCTATATGCTGCTAACTTCCAAGCGTTAGAAAAAGCAGAAAGCCCTATACTAAACAGATTGGGCAACGTAGCTGGTGATGCTGTAGAAGGCGTGTCTGAGCTATTTACTGGTGCTGGTGGTTTGTTAAAACCTGTATTCGGCAACGATAACATTGTGTCAAAAGGTCTTAACTTCATCGGTGAGACTGGTAAGGAAGGCGGAAAAGTCTTAGCATCTGATGCAGAGAATGACCGTGAGAAATATTTCTACAAGTTAATGGAAACTGGTAGATACAAAGACGCAGCTAAATTCGCAGCTGAAAACCCACTTATGTTAGGCGGTGAAGCGTTCCAAATGTTTGCCGGCACAAAAGGATATGGTCTACTAACAAAAGGAACAGCTGCGGCAGCTGGCAAAGGATTATCAAAACTTGGTGCAGAAGCCGCAGGTAACAGTGTAAAAGCTGCAGGTACAGCCATCGGTAATAGCATGCCAGCCTACGCAGGTATGGCTGTTGGTGGTCAAGTAGCTAACGAGCTTGCAGAACGTGGCATCGACACAACCTCCGCAGAAGGTAGATTAGCGGTAGCATTATCATTTGTTGGCGGTGCAGCAGCTAACAAAATCACACCACACAACATCGAGAACCAAGTTGCTAAATTGGGATTGTCTAAGGAAGCCACTCAAGCTCTTACCAGAGAATCTGTTGAGACTCTAGAAAAAATGGGCTTTATGTCAGCTGCCGGTAAACACCTAGCCGGTGTAACTAAAAATGCAGTTAAGGGTGGCGTAAACGAAGGCGCAGAAGAATTCTTACAAGAAGGTCTCGGTGCATACGCAGCTCAAGCTCTCATCGACAAAGATGGAAAATTCCGTAGCTGGAGCGAAGTTCCTGATGAAGTAAAAGAACAGGTATTGCGTAGAGCCACAGCAGGTGGTCTACTTGGTGCGACACTCGGTGGTACTACTGCAGGTGCAATAAATGGTATTGCAGGTGGAGTACAAGGTGATGTTCAGCAAAACGTGAACTACCGAGAAGCTAAAGCTAAATATGCTGCAGAAGATGCTAAGATTGCGGAAGAAGAAAAAGCAGCGGAAGCAGCTAGACTCGAGGAAGAAGCTATTGCACGTGCGCAGGAAGAAGAAGCTAGAAAAGCAAAATTCCAAGAGTTTGCAGAAGCAGAAGCAGAGCACCAACGCCAGATGGAAAACGACCAGCTAATCCAACAAGCAAGCAGAATTGCAGATGTAGATAGCGAGATTCAAAACTTACGCGCACAGTATGGGGCAGCTTCAATCGATAGCAACGAGGTGACGGCTAACCGTGCACGTACGGATTACGACAATTACTTAAACGCTAAGTACGAAGAATTACGCAATTCTCCAGACTTAACAGAAGACCAACGTGCTGTATTAGAAAACACATGGGGCGATGGTAATAAAACACTCCGCGCGAAAGCAAACTTACTACAAACTCTCGGTGTTGATACAATGCCTGAGCAGTTCACACGTAAGCAAAAGAACGGTAAAGTTGTGTACAACTATGGTTTAGATAAGCACTTAGATTATCGCGCAGACGAGCTAACACAAGATGCTCAATCTAAATATGATGAAGCAGAAGTGCAGCTACAACGCATGCGCAATAAAGGTGTAGATGAAGATACCATCAATGCCCTAGCCGATGAATTAAATGCAGCTGCGCAAACACGTAGTAAAGGCGCTATCTCTGTAGTAGCGAGACGCATTAATTACTCAGATACAGAGTGGGATAAAGCTCAACGTGCATCTGCAGAACAAGCCAAAGCAGAAGCTAAAGCGCAAAAAGTAGCAAGTAAAACAGCAGAAGCAGAACAGCTAGCTGCTGAACAAGCTGAGATTGCAGATATTGAACGAGCTCGTGCAACAGGGCAAGACAGTGTACTAGCCCGTGCCGGTAAATCACAAGCAGTGAAAGAGTTATCCCCTGCAGAGCGTATTGAAGTGCAATCACGCCTTGTGCAAGACCAAGAGTTTGAACGCCACTTACAAGATACTTATGCAGACAGACTTCTTGCAACAGGTAAAGCGAAAAGTAAAGCTGAAGCATTGCGACTAGCTGCAGAGACACCATTGTCAGATTTAATCTTTAACTACCGTCCTAATAAGCTGTCTAAAGCATATAATAAAGTTAAAGATCGTTTACCAGCGGAAGATGGCTTGTGGTGGACTCCAACAGAACGTGCTGTAGTTAAACAAGAGATTGACGACTTCTTCAAGGAAGCTGGCGTACAAGAATCGGCAAATGCCAATAATTTACGTGCAAGCGTAGATGGTATTAACTCGCTCCGTAAAAATATGCCGCCTGAGTTACAAGATAAAGCCAACGCCATCTTGTCAGCAATCTCAACAGGCGTAGCAGCGGGTGTGATGAAACGTGCAGATTCAAAAGCAGTTCAAGCTCTTGAGAAAACTAATAAGTTAAAACCTGTGGAGGACTTCACGGGAAAGTCACAAGCCCCTTCAACGGGGCGACAAATGCGAAAGGCATCCGCCGTAAAAACCCGTTCGACCTATTAGATATTCTTAATGTCGGCAGTGGTAAATTGTCGCCTAGCTACTTTAAAGATTGGGCGGCAGACCTGCTCAAAGGTATCTCAGTTAGAAATGATGCCGAGTTAGCAACTATTATGTACGGTGCTCGCTCTCCAGAGATTCAACGTGTTATCCGTGGTCACATGAACGAGTTACTCGACGCGTTCGGTATTAAGTCACGCAACGACATGGACCCGTATAATACGTTCACTCGCACGTATGGTAGAGAGAATATTGCACGTGTAAGTGAAGCGATTAACACCTATGTGAACACAGAAGGTGAGAACTTAACCGCTCAAGAAGCGTTTGCAATGACCGCTCTTAAACATGAGCTAGACATCTTCTTGATGACAGATGGCAATGAGAACAATCCAGCTACTTCAACACTGAGAGCTGATTTTGCCAATGAGAACTTAGGTAAGTTGTCTGGTAGTGCGCTACGTGGCATGAACTCGTTATCAGAAGCACTAGAGCACATTGAAGGTCAGTTTAAAGCTTCCGACATCACAGCACGTGTACTCGGTAGACTTAAACAACATGCGCTGGATAGCCATGTAGAGTTTAAAGTATTAAGCGAAGAAGAAATGACTTCAGCTTATGGTAGAGGTGCTAGAGGCGCATATGATGGCAATAATAGTACAATCTACCTACGTGATGGCTTAACATTTAACGAGCAAGTGCACACAATCGTGCATGAAGCTGCTCACGCGTTCTTTAACAAGAAAGCATTTGCTTATAACAACTATAAGCAAGCAAGATTAAGCAACCCAAATGCAAACTTATCTACCTATGGTTTAACAGAGACAGATTTATCTCTATTAACCGATATGGAAGCATTGATGAATAAAGTGCGCGGTAGCGATGTGTTTAATCACCCACGTTATTCAGAAGTTGCTAAAGTGCAGTTAGACGACGGTACAACAGTACCATATGGCTTGTCGTTTGATGAAACCTCACATCATGCGTTATCCGAGTTTGCAGCAGAGATGTTCTCATCAGACCCATTCAGACGCGCGGTGTCAGAAGCAGTATCACAAGCTGACCAAGTTAATCTACACACTGCGAAAGGTAGAGTGCGTAACTTACTTCGTAAGATTGCAGAGTTCTTTGGATTCAACCGCAAGCAAGATGTCGATGCGGTAGCTAAGTTCATCGAAGATGGTATGAAACTATTTTCATCTGTACCGTACTTCAGTGCAAAAGGCGGAGTATCACTATTACGCTCTAAATCTGAAGCTAAACCTGCAGATGAGACAGTAGCTAAATACAAGTTCGTGATTGACCATGAGAAAGGTATTCAATACTACCAGTTCAAACGTAGAACAGGTGTTGAAGGACCAGCTGTAGCAGAAGCCAGTGCATATCGCGAGGTTGGCGAGGATGGCACGTTAAAAGATACATGGAGCTTGTCATATCGCGACCCGAACAATCTAGCGGAATGGGTGCAAGAAGATGGATTAACAATCACTCAACTTGCAGAACGTGTAAATAGCTTAGATTATATGGTGTTAAACCGTAACGGTAATACACGCATCACCAAACACGTAAATGAACAAATTGAAAAGGTATGGGCATTACACCCAGCACTAGCAAAAACCTTGCTTAAATTGCGTGATTGGATGTCTACAATCTCAGGTCAGGAAGCCGCAGATAACTTCTTAGATAATGCAGTTGGCGTTGCAATGAAGTTAGAGTATTACACGCAAGACCGTGATGTAATGCTAACGTGGGCAACCCGCATGGCTGTGGCTAAATACGGTAAAGATAATGTGCCTTTAGACTTACAGAATGAAGCAAACATTATCCGCGCAGAATACAACAACTACATGACCGAGAGTGGCATTGGTAAATTAACTGGATTCGACCATAAAAAACTAATCACAGCTTATGTTGAGAAGTTAGGTTGGACGAAAGAATTTACTTCAGATGTTGTGTATGCAGCTATGGCACGTGAGCGTTCTCGTCAGTTCGCTGAAAATCCGGGTGGTATTAACCCATATACAGGTGAACACTGGCGTGATATGAACCATGTGTCAGGGTTTAAATTCACCGACAAGAACGGTAATAAAGTTGCCGATGAAGATGGTTCTAAATTCTTTGCAAGTCTCGATGTGGAACAACAACGCCAAGTTGATGAGTTCATTAAAATGTGGATTGCACAAAATGACACACTAACTGACTTAGAGTATGCGAGCGGTGTAATTTCAACTAAGACATATGAGGACCGCAAAGGTCTATTCTATGCTCCGTTGAAGAATGAATGGGATAAAGAGACAGCATTTAATAAGATGGCTCGTGGTCGTACAACAACCGCAAAAGACCCGTTCACTAACTATTATGCTCACGCAGACATGCGTGTGGCATATGCACTACGCCAACGTGAGAACCAATACTTGTTAGAAGCTGGTCAAGAGTATGGACTAGGTGCATTATTTACTGTGAACCAAACTCAGTTCGTAGGCAAGAATGATTCAATCGGTATGCAATGGCGAGCACCTAACATGTCTGACGGCACTTCATGGACAGTGTTTAAAAATGGTATTCCATATACACTTTCTATTAAAGACCCGACAATCCAAAAAGCATATCGTTCAACCCGTAATTGGGAAGACCGTGCAGCAATCTGGAAAGTGCTAGGCAACATCACTCGCTTTATGTCTACCGTACGTACAACATTGTCACCGGGCTTCTTACCTGTGGCTTACGCACGTGACCTTGCAACTGCAGTAGTTAATATGCAAGCTGCATATCGTTCAATGAACGGTAAACAAGTATTAACAGATGCAGAAGCAGCAAGACTTGCTCCGCTAGTTGTTAAACGTGCGGTGTCATCATTACCTGCAATCTTAAAAGGTAAATGGACAGGCAACCGTCAATGGCAATATGACATCTTTAAACGCTATGGTGGCGGTGTTGTAATGAACGCCCGCATGGACTTTGAAGAATACAACGGCTGGCTTGCAGATAACACCTTTAAAAAAGGTTTAACTGCTAAAGATATGGCGGTGAACACAGCAAAGAAAGGCGTTCAGAAAATCAGTGAAATCTCACACGCTCTAGAAGATAGCGTTCGTTTCGCATCATTCATGGAGTTTGTAGAGCATAAAGCTGGACACAAGTTCGCAGATGCGAAGTCACTTGTATCATTCTTAGAAGCCAACCCTGACATTAAGAAACAGGCAATTAACGGTTCTAAGAACATCACGGGTAACTTTGAGATTAAAGGCGGTGCAACGACACTGCGTTCGCTCTACATGTTCTTCAATGCAGGTATGGTTGGTGCACGTACATTCGTCCACATGTTTGACCCATCTCACGGTACACATGGAGTTAAAGCAGCAGCAATGATTTTCGCACTTTCACTTGCATCACTTGCTGCAGTAGACGGTGAGTTAGGTGATGACGAAGATGGCAAGAAAATGGGCGCACGCGTTAAACTCACTGAGTCATCTCTCTGTCTTGGTATGTCAGCGTGTATTCAGATGCCACATGAGCTCCGCTGGATTACATCACTTGCACGTGCGATGCACTATGGTGCAAGAGGCGATATTGAGATGTCAGATGCAGTACGCTCTGTCGCAAACAACATCTTCCAAGTGTTCGTACCGTTGCAGTTCGGTGAAGATATGACACGTGGTGATGACTTAGTAGTAGGGGCGTTCCCAACTGTGCTACAACCGTTCATGCAGAACATCTTAAACCGTGACTCATTTGGCAATCGCATTGTAAATGAATATGCATATCGTGCAGATGGCTCACGTATTAAAGATGCGCCTGACTGGATGAAGTCTAAAATCTCAGACCCGTATATCGCAAAAGAGTTAGCACTACAACTTAGTAAAATTGGACTAGATGTGTCATCGTCAGAAATTACACATATGTTCCAACAATCTCTCGGTGGTGTGGGCTCGACTATGTTAAAATTAATCCGTGGCTACGAGAATGGAGAAGATGCAGCAGAGACATTTGGCAAAGTGTTCTTTAGTGGATTTATCCCTCGCTATGATAATCAAGCATTGAAAAAAGAAGTCGCTGAAAAAGTGGCTGATTTAAAATCAGAATTATCACGTGGCACAGATGGTTATAACATGGTGAAAAGTAAGGCAGACTTGCAAGCAGACCCACGATGGACTAAACTTGTTGCGTTAGAAAAACAGCTTGACAGACTTGAGCGTGGCATCAGTTATAACGGTATGACATTCGCAGGAGCGATTCGTCAAAAAATCTCTGCACAACAGGCTGGTGATGTAGATGCAATGTTAGAAGCAGACAACGCACTAGATATTATGGGAGCAGAGAGACGCAAGGCGTATGGAGACATGTTAGAATTATTTGAAGAACTCGAGGATGACATTGATGAGTAAATTAAAAGAAGTGTTCTGTTATGACACCTCCCCTATCGGCAAATTATCAGAGTGGCTAGTCAAAGTATATAAAAGTGCTGAGATTACCGTTGATACTCGCGAAGTTGATGAATTTAAAACTTACTGCTGGTGCTGTGCCTTATGGCGCGGCATCGCTGTGGGTGTCGTTATTGGACTAACCATAGGACTACTATTTTGACACGTATTGTAATTACAGCAGGACACTCTAACACCGACCCGGGCGCAGTGTCCGATGGTTATAAAGAAGCTGACTATGCGGCAGATATGCGCAACTATGTTGCATATTATTTGCGTAATTGGGGCTTCGATGTTGTGACAGACGGCGAAGGTCGTGTAAACGCACCACTTGCACAAGCTGTACGACTAATTCCGGGCTCGGACCTTGCAGTTGAGTTTCACTTAAATGCAAGTACAAATAAAACAGCTCGTGGCATCGAGGTGTTATCCCGCGACAACCGTAAACGTATTTCACAGAAGATTGCGAAAGCGATTCAGTCTGTAACAGAGTCGGTGCTTCGTGGAGATGACGGCTGGAAGCCAGAAGATTCCGGTCAGCATAAGCGCCTTGCGTTTGTTTCTGCTGGCGGTTTAATCGTGGAGTTAGGCTTTATCACTAACTTTACAGAAATGAAGGTTCTAATGGAAAAACGTTGGTTAGTTGCAAAAGCGATTGCCGAAGCCATTAGAGAAGAATACAAGTAAGGAGTAAATAATGGGTTGCACAAAATGTGGGACTGACCTTAGCTCGCTACACCTGATTGTGAAGGACATTATTCGTCAGTTAATTGATGAAGGTAAATTGCAAGAAGGTTTAGTGGATTGTACTGACAAACGCTTATGGCGTGATTCACGTGTTCTCACGTGTGACTTATTAGGCGATGCAGTATGTCAATTAATTACCAACGGTGACATTTGCTTAGTTAAACCTGAAGCATTAACTGTTGAAAAACTAGAAAACGGCTCGCACAAAATCTCGTTACTCATGTCAGATGGTACTAAATTAGATACCACAGCACGACTAGCAGACGGCGTGTTAAATAGCGTGACTTATGATGCGAAAACTAAAATCGCTAAATTTACGACTACAAATGGCGACAGCTATGAGATTAAACTCGAAATTCCTGAGCCTGTAGAGTACACGTTTACCACAAAAGAAAACGGCGATATTGAAGTTGCAAATGGTAAAAAAGAAGTATTAGCTACCATTCCAGCGATTAAAGTGAAAGCTGTGAAGAAAGCTAACGGCGATGTTGTCATTACCAACCAAGATGGCACTACTGTTGAGATTGAAAAACCAGCTGAGTTCGACTTATCTAAGCACGTAGATAATAAAACTGTACATTTAAAAGATGGCAAACTTGAAGTTATCAAAGAAAAATGTGCAGTGGCAACAAACCTCAGCGCATTAGAAGCGAGCGATGGCACTCTTAAACAGTTAGGCAACACCTGTTTCACTGGTTTATACAGCGCGACAGCAGACAACGCAACACTCGGCGTACCTGTTGCATTAGATAAAACTGATGTTGAGACATCTAACGCTGTGAACGCTAAGACAGACGCAGCAGAAGGTATTGAGTTAGACTTCAACGGTTGGCAGATTGCTACTGACTCCGAGGTTACACAGTACATCTACACACGTGTCGTTGGCGGTAAACAATCTGGTTGGGTGCGCTCTAATGAAAGCGGTATGAACGAAGATGGTACACTTAAAAACCCTAACGATTGGGGTAAATGGGTGTATGAGTTAAATCTTCCAGAACAACCAGTTCAGAAAGGTTTAGACTGCGATGCCATTGACGCACTTCCACAAGTAGGTTGGAAGAAAGGCACAGTTGTGTTGGCTAAACAAGATGGTCGTTGTGTGCGTTTAGCAGCATTAGACTCTATCTTCCAAGAAATTGGTGTTGGCATTAATGCAGATAAAACTAACACATACACCGGTGAAGATTATAATGTCGTTGTAACAGTTACCAACACAGGTGAAGGTGCGAATGAATTAACCAACTTAAACATCGTAGGACCAGCAAATGTCGAGGATTACGAGATTAAGAATGTTACGTTCTCGCAAACTGAGGCGGCTACGGTTGAGAAAATTAACGATTTAACTTACAACATTAAAGGTCTTAAACGTGGTGGTGTGGTAAATGTACGCTTCTCTGTAACACCTAAGAAACAAGGTAACTTCCAGTTTACAGCATCTGTGAACCCTAATACTGCATTTGATAAAGACTTAGGTAATAACAATGCAACTATTATCCTAAGTGCAATCAAAAAAGAAACAGCGATTGTAAGCGAAAACTGTCCAGCAATCACATTAACAGAGTTGGGCACAAATACCGTTTTAGCACAACAACCTAACAACTACATACCGGGCACAGACATTAACGCTAGAACTAAGAACATCGCAGTAAAAACCGCGGACGGTGGAGAGTTACAGTATGGCGCGAATGTGTTTAAAAACTTACGCACCTTGCAAGGGTTGAAACTCAAGTTTGATAATGATGTAACTGTCCTAGCGGCTGGTATAAAAACAGATTCTCTCAAACCTACTGACCGTGCTGTAGGGGTTAATAGAGTTTCTACATATGAGCCTATTAAGGCACGACTACAAAACAAGTTTGGAACATTTACAACCCGTTTAGACCCTGATACAGAGTTCACATTTGCATCTGGCACGGTAACGGGTGAGGTTCTGTCACTACCTATCGATGGAGATAACGTGCTAACAGTGACAGAGGATGTTAAGTCACTTATTATCGCAGCTCGTCCACGAGGTGCTAACTGTTACTGGCAAACTTGGTATCTAGCCGCTACAACACCTATGAAGTTTAAAGGTCCTACGGTATCGAATGTTACAGATGCAGTTGAAACATCAGCTATTACCCCTACTGAGGGAGACAATAACATCGATGATATGCTAGCCACTGTTAATGTTATCCCGAGAGGTAGAGGTGATAATTTATCGGTGTCTAGAGGCACATGGAACAAGAAAGTAGTTTTAACTGTTAGAGCCGGAATCCCAGCCTCCGCAGATATTAACTGGAATGGTGTACCACCTGCGTTCTCTAGTGGTCTTGTAACAATTACAGAGAACAAAATCTCTGTGAGTGCAAATGCTAAAGCTACAGACAGTATTCGTTCTCAATACTTAGATGTAATCATCGAGGAGTAATAAATGAACTTAGGAAGCCGTAGATTAGGTTCTGGTTGTTCAACATGTGGAGGTGGTGTAAACCACCCCACCAACCAGTGCGATGAACGTAAAGTTGTGAGCATTTCTAAAGCTGGCGACAGTCTTATTATTGCTCTAGACGATTGCACATTCTTCAAAGCAGACATGAGCGTGTTAGATGCTTGTGTATGTGGTAAAGAAGGTGAAGCTGGTGGTAATGCAGCTGATGCAGATGCAATTAAAGCCTTAAAAGAGTCTATTGCTACGTTACAAGAGAAAGTAACTGCATTAGAAGCTAAAGAAGATAAAGATACAGTGTTTGACCCTGAATCTTTAATCGGTCGCATCGCAGCACTTGAGAACAAGGAAGATAAAGATACAGTGTATGACGACACTGCTATTCGTAATCTAATTGAAGCTCTGCAGAATAAAGAAGATAAAGATACTGTCTTCGACCCATCTGCATTAGAAGCACGTGTCACTGCATTAGAAAATAAAGCAGATAAAGACACCGTGTATGATGACACTGCGTTAGCTGCACGTGTTAAAGCTCTTGAAGACGCACCTGCAGGTGACAAAGCAGACACTACTAAATTTGTTCGCAAGGATGAATTAGTAGATGTTGCTAACTGGTCTGGTACAGTACGCTTTAAAGCTTACCCTGTAACATCAGATAATTTCACTCCAGCCGGTGACCACTTATAAACCGTAGCCCTGCGGGGCTACATTTTTACAACCCACAAAAATAGGAAAAACTAGCCATGGCAGTTATTCAATTTATGGAAAAACCTGAAGTTGGTAAAACAACTGAGGTAGTAGACGACCGTCTTGAAGTTAAACCAGATAACTCTGGTAACGTTAAATTCACCCGCACCGATGACGGTTTAAAAGGTGAAGTTGCTTTACCAGAAGCAACAGTTGCAATTACCAAAGTAGAAATCGTTGATAACAAAGTTAAAGTTACCAAGTCAGATGACACTACTGAAGAATTACCGTTACCGGCTCAAGCTGTTGATGTGAAATTACAAGGTGCGGAATTAACTGAAGATAACAAGTTAAAATTAACTTTATCTAACGGTGATATTCTAGAAGCAGATTTAGCTAAATTTGTAGATGCACCGAAAGCAGCAACTGAATACTGGACTGAAATCAAAGCATTGCCTGATTTCAAAACTACAGTAATTGACTTGCTTAAATCGCCAGAAGCGAAAGCAGCATTGCTCGAAGTGCTTAAAGGTGAAGAAGTACAAAACTTGGCAGGTGATACTAAAGGTTACTTACTTGCTAAATAATCTAATATGGGGGAGTAATCCCCTTTTGGAGTATAAATGAAAGTAGTACAAGACCTAGATTTTCACGATGATGATTTTATTATTGTAGGTAATAAAGTTCGCACTCGTAAAGTAGGTAAATCCTTTAAGTTAGATTTCATCTCAGGAAAAGATGTCATTACTACAAATAATGACTTGGACTATGATAAACAGGAACGCAGACAGCTTACTGTGCTAGATGGTATCGGCAAGATTCACCTAGACTTTAAAATGGTGCAAAATACTGGTTCAAGACGAGCATTATTCAGACTTCCTGCTGACGCACCAAAAAACTTAGAGTTAATTGAAACTCAAGTATGGGACGGCAGTTCTGTATGGTTAGATGCTAACTCTAAGATTGTATACGGCGGTGGGTTGAGAGCTGGACAAAGATATATCTTAGACCTAATCGGATTCTTTAGTTAATAAATATGGAGAAAAATTATGACGGTAGTGGTCATTTTTGATACAGACTTGGATAACAAAACAGTTAAACAAGTTGATACTACAGCAGGTAAAAAAGTGGGTGCACCGGGTGCAGAGATTGAAGTGCTAGATAGCTACACAACTCAAGACACCGACACACATTATTATGTTAGGGAGAATAAATACCTTAAACATGTAGAGACAGGTGCGGTGTGGTCAGCGCAGATTGCGAAGTTAAAAGAGCGCGGTGCGCCTTTAGCCGAGCAATTAACACCTGATTCATCAGTAAGATTTGTTCCTAGCGGTGAAGATAATTTATGGAACTTTAACTTAACCAGCGCAGTATCTGGGTATTATATTCCAGTTCCAACACAAAAAGCAGGTAATTATACAGATAAGACAGGTATCTTTGCTCAATATGCAAATGCTAAAGAAGCTAATGCAGATTTAGCAAATAAAAAACTTACTGTTAATACCGATGAGTATTTCTTGCAGACAGGTGACCATAATAAGGTCTTAGCAGGTACGTTTGAACTTCCTTATCCTGAGTTACCATACAGAGAAGGTAAAGCTGAGGCATACTTAACTGCAGCAAGTTTTGATGGTCACTTAGAACTTGTAATCGCAGAAAACGAAGAACGCCAAGCTGCTCAGGAGATGGATAAAACTTACCATTACAAGTTTACTGATATTAATGGTAAAGTCTACGAAGGCACTAAAGTGTCTAAACTACATACCTTAGCAGTGGCAGATTTTGACCCTACATTAAACTGGTACAGTATGGAGTCTGTTGAGTATTCTGTTGAACCGTTCCATGTTAATGGGTTCTTCTTTGATGAAGAAGTTGCACCAGAAAAAGCTACAGCTAGAAACCTTATCGACCACCTATAAGGGGTAATATATGAAATGTTCTATTCTTTCTAAGTTTTATGGACGAGACACTAGAGCGGTTTTAGTTGGGTCTATTGCAATTAATGGTATCTTGCTATTAGCGGTGATGTCTAACTTCTTTAAATTTCTAGATTTCTCACTTCCTAAATCACTAGAAGAAGAACCGATTTCATTCATCTCTCTTGCTGTCGCGACTATTGTTATCGGGGCGCTTGCTCCGATTTCAAAAGGGCGTGGTAAACAGATGTTTAAATCATTTACGTTTGTCTCTAGTACAGCTATTCAGATTATTTTTGCAAATGGGTATGTGACGGATTACCCGCCACTCTCACTTATGTTGTTAGTAAGTTCTGCACTAGCCACATGGTACTTCGGTGCAGCAGTATATGTATTAAGATGTGAGGGTTTAGATGGAGATTACACAACAATCGATTGAGTTGGGTCTCCTCGTACTCGGAGCATTGCTTGGAGCATTTAAAGGCACGACCTATTATGATGCCGGTAAGAGCATTGCCGTTAGGTTATTGGATGCTTGCGTGGGGAGTTATGTTGGTGTGATTATATCATATCAATATGCGTCACAGTTGAGTATTTGGTACGCTTGTATTTTATCCGTGGTAGCGGGGGCGAGTGGGGCGATGATAATCGAAGTCTTACTCAAACTCTTGCCGGGAATTATTAAAGACCTCTTAAAATCTTGGCTCGAACGAGTCACAGGAATCAAATAAAACAAAGCCCCTAGAGATAGGGGCTTATCTTATTGTTTTGGTGTGTCTGTGTTAGGCTGTGTCGGTGTTAGATATGAATCTAGATAGCCATTCAGCTCTTGGTCTAAAACCTTAACTGCTTTATTAACCAGCTCAGATTTGTTTAACCCATCATACACTTGCTGACCAACGTAAACACCGCCTAGCATTGCGAGACCTTGTTTACTCGGTGCAAGTACGCTTACTACCCCCGCAATAGCTCCAACTTTAACAGCTGTGACAAGTGTCTTCTTCGCGGCATCATAGTACGATTTGTCCAGTGGAGAATAATATTGTGAATCCTCTCTAGAATACTCATAATAGAATGACGCAGTAACTGCAGCTATAACAGCAACTACTACTGCTAAAATCGTTACCAATTTAAAAGCACCTAGTACCATTCCGTAACGGTCAAATAAATATACAACTAAATACAACATATTTTCTCCTTATCTGTACATAGCTCTGATTGCATCTGCGCTCGGCACGAACACAAGCAGCAATAGAAATACTACCGTAATTACAGCAGTTACTATAACTGGTACTTTTACCTTGTTGGTGTCTTTGATGACTGTTGGCGAATAGAGTTCCAATAATAAAAATCCTGTTGCCATTGCACCTACAACTGTGAGTGTAAAACTTATGGGGTTGAGCACATTTACAACCCCTACCCAATATTCCATGTTCATTTTATTTCTCCCATGTGTTAGGGTTATTAAAGACAGCAATCATCTTCTCAACATTTGCCATAGCAGCTTTGAACTCTACATCTAGTTCCGCAACCTTACGTGCAACATATTCATCATGGAGTTCTTCACCGTATCTGCGGTAGTCACCAAGCTCCGCGCCAATAGAGAACGACATGGCTTGATTTGCTGTTCTAACAGTGAATCCAAGCGTTATGCTATTTTCATTTGCAAACATTGTTTCAAACTCAACAACAGCATGACCGCCTTGCACCAGCGGGTGTGAGTTCACTTCTTTATAGAAACCATGAATAATGTCATAGTTAAGACCATTTAGTTTTTTGTTCATTTTAAGCTCCTTTACTTTCTGATTGCCACATCTATTATGTCGTAGTTAAGCTGTAGTATGATTAGGTTAAATAAAAAACTCGCGAAGTTTTTACATCCGAAACTACCGCGCCAGCATTTATCGCCGTAGTTTCTGTATAAGAATTGATATTTTTTGTTCACGCTATTGATACCTCACCTGTACGTGCATAGTTCAAAGCATATATCCATGCTTGTGCATCTGTCTCACTTTTGAAGCAGTTACCTTGCTCTCTGCGGGTTCTGTCAAACGACCACGAGTGAGAATATCGTTCATGTTTAACACATAATTTTCCATTATCTATCCCAATACACCAGTAGTCTTCGCCCTGCTTAGGTTTAATTGGTTTTGGTAGATGTAAAGTTGCAACATTAGGATTACATACAACATCTTTCGGTTCTTTATAGGGTCTCCAATTCCACTTTCCATATGCGCTGATTTCATCAAGTGAGCCGTCCACTAGATTGCGAACTATATACTCACCGTCCGCTGTTTTAGCAATAACTTCAACAATCGTTATCATACCTGCGTCAATTTTGGCAACCTTACCTTTGTTCTGCCACGCTTCTTCTAGAATTTCAACTTGTGGCTTTGCGGGTTCTTCATGCATCCCAACAATGTCTAGATAATCGCTGGGACCGTATCTACCATCTTTTTCCCAAATGTAAGGTGCTGCAGTGTAGCCATCATCTGCGAGTGTCACCCCAACAAATGCATGGTCGCGACATTTAATCCCTTTGACTTTTGATAAATCTACCAAAACTCTCGCTAGTTTGCCATTGCGTAGTTTTACAAGTTTGCCGTTTAAGGCTTCTTCTATGTTAAAAGGTTTCATAATCTATTCCTTTAATAACCATTCAATATGTTCATCGAATATACGTAAAAAATGTAGTGTAAAGTTGTCACAATCTAGAAGGATATAATTACTATCCAATGTTTTACCAACTACTTTAAAACCTTTGCAGTGAGAAGGTAATAGATTGTGTGTAAGCAATAACTTCTCTTGAAAAGCTTTTTCCATGAGTTCTTCAGTTGTAAGTTTAGGTTCTTCATACATACCAACAATATCTTTTCCACTGCTATCGCTCGCGAAACTACCATTATCTCTCCATGTTGCACAAGGGTCATCAACTGTGCCATCTGCATCGAATATCATTCCGACCAGTGGGAACGATATGTTTGACCCGTGTTCATTTTTATAGATGTCTGGTATTCTGTGAAAAATAATTGCTTTTCTTCCATCGCGGGTTTCAACAGGTTCACCCGCTAATGCTTTTTCTAAATTAAAAGGTTTCATACTAATCAGCCTTTGTAATTACACATTCCATGCAACCCTACCAATGTTGTTTTAGGAATTGCCACAGTTTTAACTGCATCGTTGCTAAGTAAAAACTTGTAGGTGTAACAGTCATCACGACCATTAATAATCTCTGTGACAGAGATAACCTTGCAGCGCGTCTCTGCTTCCACATGACGAATACGGTGTTTAAGCATTGTATTTTTAAGTGCTAATGTTTCATCAACAAGTTTATCGATGCTCGCACCTAAACCAGATTCATATTTACCAAAGTCTTTATGAATTTCAGTAATCTCTATGTCGTTATCACCTGCAACAACTTTAGCTACATCAGATGTATCTTCGTCGTTCTCGCTCCAAAGACCAACGATGTCGAGGGGGTCGTGCATAAGTTTACCTTGGTATTTACCTGAGTCATCCCATGTCATAATCGCAACAGTTCCGGGAAATTCATCTACCGTAGAGAACCCGATATATTTGCATAATGGGCTCTTTTTGCAATTTAATTGATGAAAGAAGTTTTCAGCATTGCCAACCACATACGCCTTACGCCCATCACGGAGTTCTACAGGTCTACCTTTGTTGCATGCCATGTCAATGTAATCAATTTGTTTCATATAATTTTCCTTCTGAAGTGTGCCGGTGTGTCGGCACACATTATCTTATTTATAATCCGATGGCTTAATCGCCACTTTCCAATCATCTGCTAGCATATCTTCTAGAGACGGTGCGTACACTTCTAATTTTCCATCTACTTTTCGCATAAAGAAACTGTCGATGTCTAATCCGTCACCAGTTGGTGTGCCATATAATGTATTAATAATGACCTTAATATCATCACCGTTCACTATGAAAGCATGCTCTGATTTACCCCAGCCATCTCTGTAAATTCGTCCGCCTTTAGTTGCGTGACCCACTGCTGTAAGAAATAACATAATTAATCTCCTTCTTTAATAAAAATGCCGTCGCACATTTTTCCTTTACGGTCTTTAATCTCATCGTACGCTGCTTCTAAACAGCCGCCTAGAGTCCATTTATATAAATATGCAATCTCTGCTAATGTGTCGCATAGTGCATAAATATTTCCAATGCAACGGTCGATGTCTCGGTTTGTTACGTTGATAAAATATGAGATAGCACCGAGCTCTGTAGAACCACGCATCACAAGTTTCTCACGAACACCAGCCATGTTTAAATCAAGACGCTCAAAGTTAAGCTTGTCGAGATTAAATGAGTCGTTGCCTAGCTGCGCTGCAAGAATAATACAAACTACCAATGTGTCGCCAATGCTGTCTTTAATCAGACTTTCATCTTTTTTAGCAACGCCACGTGCAAGTTCGCTGAATTCTTCCATCAACTTAACACACTGTGCTTCAGGTGTAGAGCCATCAATTAGATTGCGCTCTACCGCCCACTTCTTAACGAGTTTCTGAAAATGCTCAGTTATCGATTCCATTGAGTCCATTATTTACCTCTCTTAGTTAAAAACTCTTCAACTAAATCCGCAAGATTTGCATCAGTAGTTGAACGTACTTCATAATTTAATGCACATGCAAGTGTCAGCATAACAACTCGCAGTTTATATTCTTCTACAATAGGTTCACTACCTGCTGAGAAGTGCCACGTGATATTAGCAAGTTCACCCAACATCTCATATGTAGCGACCTTTCTATTCACATCTTTATATTCAATGCCCGTCTCAGCAGTTGAATATTTAATTGCTTCATCGATGTTATCTAACCCCGTGAACAATGCGTCGTTTAATGCGCCTACACGTGCTAGATAAGCAATAATCAACACGAAGTAGTATGCACATTGCTCTTTATACTCCGCTGTCGTACGGTCTTGTTCTGACGCGTAGTAGATATAATGATGAACAGATGCAATATGCTCGAATATTAACTCGAGAGAAGATAACTCGTTAAGCTCACACGCCTTAACTCTTACAACGAGTTCGGATAACTTATTTGGCATTTGTGACCTCGATAATCTGCTTCTCTAACTCGCGTAACTGGTCGTCTGTTAAGTTACTTTCAACGAGTCTGAAGATAACTCTACGTAGAACGACAGGGAGTGTCGCTGCACGGTACAGTTTAGCTTCTGCATAGTATGCCATCATAAGCTCGTCTGTTGGCTCGTTGTACTCTTTAAATAAGTCAATGAGTGGGTTTAATCGGTCACGGCTCACACCTTTCTTACCTCGCTCAATCATGCTGAGATACGCAGATGAGATTCCTATTTTTTCTGCTACATACTTCGCAGCAAGTCTGTGTTTCGCTCTAAAGACTCGGATAATATCCGCGATATTATTGTGTGTCATGTTTGGTGTCTCCATCGTGTTGGTTCATAGTGGTTTCCTTAGCTATTTCATACTCTCGCAACGTGATTAATTCACTCCACGTGCCTTCCATATCTAACAATTTCCACACTACTTCATCACTGAAGTCGTAGGTCATGTCAGTTGTTGCAAAGTAAAATGTTGTGAGAAAGTTATCACTACCCACTTCTCTGCCATGCTCTCTAGCCATACTTAATAGTGTCGGTGTGATGTCATTCCCCGTATACGCTGTTGCGGTATCTGCAACCGTATAAGTGAAGTGGTCTTTGCTGTGTTCATCTCGCCATGCACTACCAACTGCAAATCGATATTTGTGTTTGAATTTAGTCAGTACATCGTGCTCGGTCATAGATATTCGCACTGTTTGAAGTGTGCTAGCCGACTTAACTCCACTTGATATTCCGTCTATGGAGAAAACTATAAAGTTATCGGCTAGTGCTCGTAGAGGGCGAAGAAGCTTATTAGGGTCATGCTTCTTCTTACGTTTTTGCTTTGCCATAGAGACGCTCCGTTTAGTAAAAATTAATGGTACTCATTGAAAGTATTGAATGAGTTGTTTTCCTATTTTTACTATGCTATAGTTGCGTCGTACAGATTTGGGAACTGTGCGACATTTTTGTTCATTTTGGTAGAAGTCATAAAGCCTTGCGTAACAGCAGGGCTTTATTTTTATATAACACAAACACTGTCAATGTCTGCTTCGCCCTTAATTTGTGCGATATTTGTCAGCTCACAAGCAATCTTAACCGCTTCTCTTGCTGTTGCACCTGCCATCATAGCTGCACGTGCTGCAATCACTGCATCTTCACTGCCCACTGCATATTCTTCTGATGTTACTGGTAATGCATACGGTGTATTAGATAGATTAAATACCGCTGGAATATTAACGTGTTCACTTACGATAATAAGAACACCCGAGAAAGTGTCAGCGTTCGACAGGCTATTCGCCCATATATCCCGCTCTACATCACTAAACTTAAACTGGTGTGGGATATAATCACTATATCGTGTCTCAATGAAAAACTTAATTAGGTCACACACAATAGCTGCTGTTGCGGTGTCACCAGAAACAGCGACATAATAAGTCATGCCACCTTCTACATACTTGCAGAACTTCTGTCTTTCACCAGTCACAATGCCATACATATATTCTGCACGGTCAGATGCAAGAATGTTATCTTTATAAACAATAATTGTCATGGTCTCTGTCCCATAATGTTGTAGTAAGTTTGGTAAGCACTTGCGGTCTTGCCAATGCCTACTAATATTTTTGCTGTTTTAGCACCCGGTGTAGACAATTCATCTTGCACCGACCATGCTAAATCTCCGACATGTAATCCTTTACCTTCTACAGTAGAGTATACAATGTCTCTGATTGTCATATAGTCAATAGAGGCTGGTAACAGAGCTGAGAATGTATATACATCCCCAGCTATATTATCTAACTCCTCATCCAATCTAGCTGACATCTGTGCTAGGGTTTCCTTCATCATAGTTGTATGTGTCCGAGTTTAGATATGCCTTAGCTAATGGCGATGTTAAATCAACGTACCACGTGCGAACAGGCGGGTTATTTTGCATAAAGTCTGAGTTAGCCCACATGCGTTTACTCACACCACGAACTGCACCGATTTCCTCCAGTGCCATTTCTAAGCGTTCGACACCGAACTGGCGTGTTCTTGCGAACTCACGCAGTGCATTGTTATCAATGTACATCTTAGCATCTTCCAATTCAACACGAATAAATGCTTTTCGCAGTGGTTGTCGTATTGGCATTGGTGATGTCTTAGCGTTCTTAACAACGATGGTTGAGTCGATGTAAGTGCCGAGCATCTCACTAAGTAAGTCATATTCACTCACCACTTTAGATTCTGCTCGTTTTTTCAAGCTCATTAACATCTTACATGCGGTTGTAAACACTTCTTGCGGATTAAATGGGAACACACCTGCATCATGTGCAACCTTAGCACCGACACACGCAGCCGTCATAATATCTCCCCAAAAACGATGTCTACCATGTAGCTTGCAACGCTCTGTTATACTGCGTGAAACCACGCTCCATAACTCCTGTATTTCTTCAGTGTGGTGCAGTACATGTTCAATGAACACTGGACCTGCAACACCGAAGTGCTTTTGCACTTCACGCACAGCATCGTCACCATAGTTCTTATCCTTAGACTGCTCCAATGCTCTTACAGGAATCTCCACAATACGCATTAAGTATGCTTCATTCTCTGCTCGAGCTTCAGTAATCCTGTTCCACAGACTTACGTTTGAGCTTGAGAACACGTGAGATTTCCAACCCGGCAACGACTGTCTAATGTCGTTTGTCTGATGATTGCCACGTGCTTTAGCACGACCGCTTGTACAGGTATGCACAAACGCCATAAGACTTTCGGTGTCCATCTGCCCTGTTTCATCCAGTGTCAGTGGTAAACTGTTTACGTAGCTGATAATTTCAAAGAACGCTGTTACCGTTGTACCGTGCTGTGCTTGTAGCACAAATGGGTCAGGCGATTGCCCGAAAATACCTGCAATAACCTTTGTTAATGTAGTCTTACCAAACCCTGAATCTTCGGAGTAGATATTTACCACACCGCCCACTTCAGAACCGAATCTAGCACGAATAGGTGCACCAAAACCCATTGCAAGGATAAGTCTGTATAACTCTGCATCATCTGCTCCATAGAGCTTGTTGATTGCATTGTTCCAGTTGTCTATCTGCAACCGTGCATCTCGTCTAACTTCGCAACTTTCTGCAAAGTTTCTCGCAATGTTGGTGTCAGGAATAGGCGACATCTTGCGACCCGCTTTTGTAAACTCCCATTTACCGAGAACAAAGCCATCATTCGCTGTCCAGCCTAGTTGTCTAGGCGGATTTGTCATCGCTCGAGTTCTCTGTAGCTGTGCACCTTGAGCACGTAAGTAGCGATAGAGGTCTGCTGTGTTGGTCTCAGGCGGTAATAAAATATTGTGAGCTGCAAGTTTAATCGGGAGCGTATTCACTGGTCCGAAAATATCGTCACTGCTCAGTTCAATCTCGTTCACGCCATCATGCGGTGTGTGCTGTCTCGCCCAGAATCTAGGCTTATTATCAGCACCCATGCCAATACGGTCGTAGATGTATAAGTCGAAGTCGTACACTTGCTTATTTATTGTTTCATCGCCACCCTGTTCTTGAATCCATACACCGCCTGTTGGTGGTCTATAGAATGGGAACGGATATTCTGGGATAATAAACTTCTCAGTAAATTCTTCATCATCCGATGCATTGTTCCCAGCCATCGGAGCTTCTACCACTACAGGTAATCGTTCTTCGACACCCAACATGATCGGAGATTGTGTCTGGCGTTGTGATACACCGTTAAAGTGTGGGCAACCTTTACAACCGTCGGGATTATTTTGCGAGAACCATAGACAGGTGCGTGGCGCTGACCACTGCTCCATTTTCTTGATTGTCACACGAGGGTCGAACTCAGGGTGATTTTCTGATATCTTAATCGCCCATTCTTCACCATCAATACAGAACTTAGCAATACTCAGTGCAGCTGCCCACATTGGCTCAGGGGTTGTATCTTGGTGTTGATACATGTCGTATAACTGCTTGCAACCCGTGTTTGTCAGCTCACTACGCTGAATAATATTTGCAAATTTCTTCGGTGTAGTCAGCTCTTGTTCTGTTAATGTGCTCTCTGCGTTTTCTAAAAACTCAGGTTTTGCACCGAGTCCAGCCAGCATATCTTGTTGTTCAACAAACATAGGGTCTTGGATATATGGGCGGAGTCTGTCTAACGCAGCGTTAAACTGGTCTACCGTCACAGGTGCATTACTTGCAATAATCTCTACTGTCGCACCGCTATGGTGTAGCGTAGATGGCACACGTAGCACAGATGATGCATCTGCAGTTCGTGCAGGGTCTGCTTCAAAGCTCCAACGAGCACATACTGCTTTAAGGGTTAGAGCCATTCTTCGCCACTCATCTAGCGGAATGTCTCGTTCAAACTGCCAGTAAATATGATAACCAGCTCCACTGCTTACAACATAAGTTGGGAGTGGTAGCTGAGTGGATTCAAGAAAATTTATAAATGCTCTCTGCCCATCTTCACGAGTGCGGTAGCATCCTTTTCCAGCGTGTTTTTGCCACTTTTCTTCGCCACAATCTATATCGAACCACAGAGCTTTTAAATGCGTGCAGTATGCTGACTTACGCGCATATCTATTCGGTTCAAAAGGTCTAAAACTCCCCAATGCAAAATAGACACCCTTACATTCATCAGTGACATAATCAATCGCTGCCTGTGTTTCTAGCTCGTTACTGAAATCAACCCATCGTTCTACCCATCTTGGACGACCATCTTTTCGTACTTCAGTCTTGTGCGGTCCTGTAATAAGGTTACGCCCAATTTGACTGGTTAGGTCACGTAAAAACGACATTTTGTATTTCCTTTTGGTTAAGTTGGATTGAGATTATGGATTTTATTCAGCGTTTTGTAAATCGCTAATTTTGTTTTTCATTCCTAAAATCTCTACCAGTACTCTGAGAATTTCGGTAGTAAGTGCGTTGTCTTTGCATGGTAATAAACCACGCTCAATGCCGAGCGGGATAATCGTGTTTAAGCAGTTGTGCAACAGTGTATGCTCTGCAGTGTCGAGTGGTTGCTCGCCAGATAAATCCTGTTTAACTGCGTCGGTGTCAAGTAGTAACAACTCTGCAATACACTCATAAGGTAGACGCGCATCTGCAACAAGTAAGATTGTATTGTGCTCTCTGCTACTTCTACCATATGCGTTAATCGCTGAACGAATCGTTGCTGTTGGTATTTTCTTGTAAGCCATATTTACTCCAATAAGCGGGGTTTCCCCCGCGCTTAATTAGTGATGTCCGCCAAAGAGTGCAGCTGCAGTAGCACGAATATTAGAGTCTCGTGTTACCGCTGCCTCATCTGCTGATACAGATGGTGGCGGTTGTGTTGCCATTGGTTGTGGCATGTAACCATTTACTTCCGCAAGGGTTGGCTCAGGCTCAGGGGGACGCGGTGTCCAGTTTTTCTGAGCTTCATACGCCTGCTGTAATTCTTCCGCTGTTGGAGTCTTAACAGGTGGTGGCGGTGGTGGCGGAGGCGGAGTTACCGCTGGTTGCGCCTGTGTCACCGGAGCTGTCGGAGCAGGTTGTACCGGTGGCGGTGGCGGTGGTGGCGGAGTTACAGCTGGTTGTGTTTGAGCCACTTGAGCCACTTGAGCCACTGGTGGTGGCGGTGGTGGCGGTGGCGG